>OJDR01000036.1_pt1 | contig 61674 bp, 58 predicted proteins | sample 1593081 | NCBI WGS metagenome assembly OJDR01 (sample SAMN05416873, study PRJEB24817) | seawater metagenome | isolation source: Sea water | place: Canada:Atlantic | collected 2013-11
ACCAAAAGTTACTAACTTCCCAGCTTCAGCATGTACTTTAGCCTGCTCGACTGACGCAGTAAAGGCTTCCTCATTCTTTATCACATGATCGGCAGCAAGCACTAATAATAAAGGATCTTCTCCTTTTTTCATTGCTTGTAAAGCGGCTAAAGCTATTGCGGGTGCCGTGTTACGACCAACAGGTTCTAATATTATCCCGCTATTTGGAATGTTTTTTAAACGAAATTGCTCTGCAACTGAAAACCGATGCTCTTCATTGCATATCACAATAGCTGGTGAATGTTCGATACCGGCTAAGCGCTCGGCAGTTGCTTGTAACATTGATGATTCGCCGTGTAATGTTAAAAACTGTTTTGGGAACATTTGACGAGACAGTGGCCATAAACGAGATCCTGAACCTCCAGCCATAATTATTGGTAAAATCATTTACAAACCTTTTATATAATTGTAAAAAATGAATATTAAATTTCAGAAGTTATTTTTTGTGACTTTTAAAAAAAAACTGCGGGATCTTAGACAAATTTTTGATAATAAAAGCTCTAAAATATGGAACACCATTTAATTTTAATGCGCTTATATCTTCTAAAGATTTGTTGTAAATATTTTTCAAACTTCTGTTGCTTGCCCCACCAACTCTCATTTTTATCAATACTTCTGGCAAGTAAGAAACTTTAATTTTATTTACCCAAAGATATCTAAGTAAAGAATCATAGTCTGCAGCTATTTTATAATTAAGATTAAAACCACCAAACTTTTTATAAAGCGAAGTTTTCATATAGAATGTCGGGTGAGGGGGCATCCAGCCACTTCTAATTTTAGCTAAATTGAAAGTCCCACTCCTCCACAACCTTATGACCTTATTAAGATCAGATTTAGCCACATACTCCAAATCAGCATAAACAGCATCTGACTGATTTTGAAATGCTGCCACTAAGTTAGAAACTGAGAAATCTGTAGCAAATAAGTCATCAGAATGTAAAAAACCAACAATATCACCTGTCGCAACTGCTAAGCCTTTATTAAGAGCATCGTATATGCCTTTGTCTTTTTCAATGATAAAGGTTGAGACTCTAGAGCTATGTTTTTTTATTAATTCAATAGTGGAATCTGTTGATAGACCATCAACAATAATATATTCAATATTTATATATGTTTGTGATTCTAAAGATTTAATAGTATCAATAATGGTACTTTCACTATTATATGTTGCTGTTATTATACTTACTTTCATTAAAATACCACTTTGTATGAAGATGTACTTCATCACTTATTAACAATTCATCACGTTCAAACCATTGATAGCGTTCATGTTGTACATTTATTGGTAATTGACATAAATCTTTATCAACAATCAGAACATACGCTATTGCTACATAATGTGTTGAAAATTTATGTCCAAAAACATTATCACTATAAAAGTGATCAAAAGGCCCTAATAGCTCCGCTTGCTTGATATTAAATTTTTGCCCTAATTCGTCATGCGTTAACCTTTTGAAAGCATCAGATAAAGATTCATCTTTTTGAATTCTTCCGCCGGGGACAAACCAATAATCTTTAGCCGGCTTATTTAAACGCCTACCTAATAATGCATGACCTTGTTTATTTTTTACCACAAGATCTATTGAGACTAAGGGGGTACTTTTAATAACAGTAGAGAAAGTATCTTCACTTAAAAACATTTAGTCCATCCATGATCTGGCTTCACTATTTCCTGAAATTATCTTGATTTTCTAAAAACCATTGATAACTTTGGGTCAAACCGTCTTCTAAGTTAATAGTATATTCCCAACCTAAGTCTTTTAATCGTTCAACATTCATTAATTTCCTTGGAGCACCATCTGGCTTAGTTGAATCGAATAAAATATTACCCTTGAATTGCACTACTTTTGCTACCGTTTCTACTAATTCACGTATAGTACAATCAGTACCTGTACCAACATTAATTTGACTTAGCATAGGTTGAGTATTTTCGTCGTAAGTCTCTTGCGCTAAATCCATTACAAATATAGAGGCTGCTGCCATATCATCAACATGTAAGAATTCTCGCATTGGTCTCCCTGAGCCCCATGCTATGACTTCAGATAAGTTATTTAGCTTTGCTTCATGAAACCGTCTTATTAAAGCGGGGATAACATGAGAGTTTTCAGGATGAAAATTATCATTTGGGCCATATAGATTAGTTGGCATTACACTACGATAATTTCGCCCATATTGTCTGTTATATGATTCGCACAACTTTATTCCTGCTATTTTAGCCACTGCGTAAGGCTCATTAGTTGGTTCTAATGTTCCTGTTAATAATGCAGATTCAGCCATTGGCTGCGAAGCAAATTTAGGATATATACAAGATGAACCTAAAAACAATAAGTTATCAATATTAGTTAAATGAGCTGCATGAATAATATTGCATTGAATCATTAAGTTTTCATAGATAAAATCAGCAGGATATGTGTTATTACCAACAATACCGCCCACTTTTGCAGCAGCTAAATATACTTGGTCAATACTTTCTTCTTTAAAAAAATCAGAAACAGCTTGCTGGTTTAGTAAATTTAATTCTGCTCGATTACGTAATATTAACTCTATATCATCTCGCTGCTGTAATTGACGTACAATTGCCGAGCCAACCATACCCTTATGGCCTGCAACAAAAACCTTTATCATGTACATGTCCTACTTGAAAAACAAAAGAAAAACCACTAACAAGCTATTTGGTAGTGGTTAATAGATAAAATAACTTTGAAAACCTACTCTACTGATACACTAACATTGTGGCCATGTTTCTTAAGTAAAGCGTGCTGCTTAGCTATATCTAAATCATTTAATACCATTTCGGCACACATTTCTTCTACAGTTATTTCAGGTATCCAGCCTAATTTTTCTTTGGCTTTTGTCGGATCACCCAACAGTGTTTCAACTTCTGCAGGTCTGAAATAACGAGGATCAACTTTAACAATTACATCACCAACGTCTAATGCTGTAGCATTATTACCAGCAACTGACTTCACAGTCGCAATTTCTTCAAGCCCTTCACCAGTAAATTCAAGCTCGACACCTAATTCTGCGGCTGACATACGAACAAATTCACGAACAGAAATTTGTTTACCCGTCGCTATAACAAAATCTTCAGGTTGCTCTTGTTGCAACATCATCCATTGCATACGAACATAATCTTTAGCGTGACCCCAATCTCTAAGTGCATCCATATTACCCAAGTATAAACACTTTTCTAAGCCTTGTGATATGTTGGCTAATGCCCGAGTAATTTTACGAGTAACAAAGGTTTCTCCACGGCGAGGTGATTCATGGTTGAATAAAATACCATTACAAGCATACATCCCATAAGACTCACGATAATTTACCGCTATCCAATAAGCATACATCTTAGCTACAGCATAGGGTGAACGGGGATGAAAAGGTGTTGTTTCCTTTTGCGGAATCTCTTGTACTTCACCATAAAGTTCAGAAGTAGAAGCTTGATAAAATTTCGTTTTCTTTTCAAGACCTAAAAAACGTATAGCTTCTAATAAACGCAAAGTACCTATAGCATCAACATCAGCCGTATATTCAGGTGATTCAAAAGAAACAGCTACATGTGATTGTGCACCTAGGTTATAAACTTCATCTGGTTGAACATCTTTTAAAATACGCGTCAGATTTGATGAGTCAGTTAGATCACCGTAATGAAGAAAAAATTTAGGATTTTCTTCATGCGAGTCTTGATATATATGATCTATTCGCTGTGTATTTAAAGATGATGCTCTTCTTTTAATACCATGTACTTCATAGCCTTTTTCTAATAAAAACTCTGCTAAATACGAACCATCTTGACCAGTAACTCCGGTGATTAATGCTTTTTTCATGTTTCATTTGTCCTGTTTAATAAATTTTCTATTTGTTGTTCCATCATATCTTCGCTAAAGCAATCTCTTAATAACCGCTGATTATTTATTGACATAACGGATAAATTGGCCTGCTCTGTTATTTGAGCTAACACTCCTTGAACCAATAAAGGGTAGGTGCTAAATGACTTCACCCCTTTAGCGCTTGAGCTTATTCCATTCATAGATCCCTTTAAGCCAAAGACCGGCAATCCTAAATAAAAATAATCTAATATTTTTAATTTAAACCCACCTCCGACCTGATCAGGAGCGATTGCAAGTCTAGATATATTAACTAAATCATCAAGGCTAGAGTAATTAAGTCGCAACGTAACGAATTCAAAACTACTAATTATTAACTTTGAAAGAAAGTCAGGCATAGTACCTGCAATTAAAATTTCAAAGTTTTTAGGTCTATCAGATACATGAAACTCATTTAGTAAGGCCATAAGGTTTTCTTGTTTAATTTTCCAATTAAAACTACCTACGATCAGGCATTTCATACCTTCATTCAAAATTATATTTTCATTAATGTTTCGACAATCATAATATGGTTTTACTACCGTTATCTTATCAACATGCTGCTTTATATTCACAGCATCCTCTTCTGTTATTGTCGTAATCGAACTTACATACTTAAAAATTAGGTTTTCCCAAAATCTGATTTTTAAGTATTCAAAATAATAAAAAACACGAACATAAATATTTTTATTTAAATAGCATTCTTTAGCAATTTGATTCTCGATGTTATGAGTGAGCAAAATAACCTTTTTAGCTTTGAATAAAAAACAAAACAATATGATCCAAGCATTCCTAAAGTGATCTATTACTAGTGTATCATCTCCTTTACTAATATTACGGAATACTGTAGCTATGTTTTTATAACGATACATTGGTCTCCACATAAAAGGGATAAATACCAATAACGGAAAAAAAATAAATATAATAGGGATATACGCTAACTTTATATGTTCAATTTTAATTATTAATAAATCCTCCATCGAATTTATTGTGTTAGATATCTGCTTAGTGTATATATAATCGCCACCAAAGCCATTACCTACTGATGAACTAAAAAAAAGCATTTTATTTCCTTTTCAATATTCTTAATATTTTAAATTTACTGAACAGATACAACATGAGAATAGAGTAATAGCAAAAAATAAAAAGCTGTGAATGTAATCCAAATTTCTTTGCTAATTTAAACCTTTCCCATGTAGATATTAATATACTTTTTTCAGATAACCCGCCTTCCAAATAAATAGCAATAGGTAAATCTAGCTTCTTTATTTCGTCATCTTTATATAACTTACAAACCACTTCATAGTCTGAAGCTATATTATTAATATCAAACAGGTTTTTTTTATGCCAAGACAATTTCACAAATAGTGCTTGGTGACAAATGGGCATTTTCTTCCATAAATCCCCTAGGGCTTCAGGGGTTTTAATATACCTTTGAGTATCCTTTTCAGAAAGCAAAATATGATCCCCATAATATGCTTCTTTCTCCTCTTCACCAATTAAATCAACGGCCAATTGGACGGTATTGGGAGCATAGAAGGTATCAGAGCTATTCATAAAAATAACATATTCACCTTCTGACATATCAATAGCCTTATTCATAGCATCATATACTCCTTCATCACGCTCATGGAGTACCTTATCAATCTTATTTGAATGCTTTTGAATTTCATCATACGTACCATCATTTGAACCACCATCAACAACAACATACTGAACATTAGGATACGTTTGAGAAAACACTGAAGCCATTGTTTTTCTTATACCATCTAAATCATTATAAACGATTGTAATAATTGTTATTTTTTTCATTATGTTCTTATTTAAGTATTGTTATGAATAAATCTATCATTAAAGAGCTATTTATATAATCAAGGGAATGAATGATTTATATGGGATTAATGCTGAAATAGGGTCATGACTTTTCACGTATAAAGCAACTATATAAAGACATATACATAAAAGGTAAGATAGATAGACTTGGAACTCTCTTAAACGAATCCTATTAAATAGAATATCCCAACGAAACCATATTAAAGGTATTATAAAAGGTATTGAAATTCTTGCAAGACTTGAGTCTACAGATAGAGTGCCAAGATATATAAATATCACCAATGACAGAATATAAGTTGACTCTTTCTGAGCAATGCTTTTGTATGATATGCAGTATAAAAGTACAAATAAAAAATACATTGTATAACCAAAATGCCCACCATTATTATAAAATTTCAATAGAGGGTAAAAAGCTATTAAATTGTCATAAAAGAAAAATAAACAAAGAGAAACGAGTGCAATAAATGCAAATAAGAGTTTTTTGACGGTTTTATTGTTTCCGAAAAATTTTAAATATATGAGTAAGAACACAAATAAAATTGACGATAAGTGACTTAGAATACTTAATAATGCAAATAGTAAAAATTGTATATTTTTATCTTTTTTCTGAAAATAAAAATACGTAACTATAGCAAATGCAATTGATAACTCTTGTCGAATAATTGAAAAAGATTCAATAAAAAACCAAGGAAGACAAATATAATTAAGCATTATAAAGGGTGATTTTTCAGAAATAGAGACAAAAAAAACACAACTTATCGTTAATAAAGCATAAATAGCAAAAAACAAGATATAGCTATTAAAAAAGTGAGATACGCCAAGAATACTACACGTAACTGGCTCATAATAGCACTCTACATCAAGATTAAAAATTTCAACATAACTCGTATAGTCATAACCTAAATTATGACGAAAAGCTAAAATAAAAAACAGTAAAAAAGACGTAAAAGCTATCCAGACAAAACGTTCAGTGGCATTCTTTGAGAAACTTAAAAATAAGGTCAATAATGGAAAAGAAAACAGAAATAAAGATAACGTGTCCATTAAATATTTCTTATAAATTTAACGGGATTACCAGCCCATACTTGGTTTGAAGGAATTATACCTGAAACTACAGAACCGGCCCCAATTACACTGTTTTCACCTATTTCTGTTCCCTTTAATATGATAGTTCCCGTTCCAATAAAAGCGCCTGACTTGATAAGTACAGGTTTTGATAGCCCCTTATCATTATCTTGTAATCGAGTAGTAGGATCTATTGAATGGAAATCAGTATCGTATATCTTACAATCGCCTCCAATCAAAACATTATCCATGATAGTAATATTTTTTATACAATATATTGCAGAGCTAGACATTCCAACATTATCGCCAATAGTTAAACAGCCTTTTTCACAGACAACAATTGAAAAAAATGTATTTCCCCCTATAGGATTAGCAGCGTGTGATGAATTGATAATCACATTACTCCCGTAATTAAATTCACCATAGCATCTAAAAAATAACTTCCCATTAACTTTTAGTCCTTTGAACTTAATCCCCATAAGAAAAAAAAACATATAATTGTAAATAAAACAATAACCAGAAACGATATATCTTATAAATTTCAACACTTTAAATGTACTCTTATTTTTTTTTATTAAGTAAAGTTTTTGTCTTGTATTTTAGTCTTTCAATCAATATTCCAATTAAACTCTTAATTGGAAGAGAATAGAAATAATACTCGTTATCCGATTTCTTCGATTCCCAATTTTTGGTTGATATAAAGCTTTTTGACGCAGTAATATTAAAAACATGATTCTCATCAGATGAGAAATTTGAAATAATATTTAGATCATGCGGTTTGAGTTCTCTGCTAAAAGACAGTATAGAATTACCAATAAATTTTTTACTAGATAAAGTAAATTCTCTATTTATATTACTTATCTTTTTAGTCCCATACAGATCAACTTCAAAATCAATAGATGCTAGAGCTTTATTAAATTTTTTAATGATTGCAGGCTCTATTTCAAAAAAAACATCATAAATTGCATTTGATTCAGTAAGTGTCGAAAAATTAAAGTTTTGTTTACTCAATGATAAACTCACTTGATATGTATAATCTCTTTTAGTGACATGTGTACCCAAATCACTAAAATTAGTTGTCAAACTTTCTCTTGGATATATAAAATACCTATTCGTCACAACTAAGTATTTTATATAGTATTTTAACCACGACGATTCTGGCCAGTTTACTACATTCTGCGGAATAGCGTCGCTATCCAATAAAGCAACAGCAGTACTTCCATACCACTCCCTAAATAATTGCCATTGCTTTGCTGTCCATGCCTGTCCCCATGAACTAGCAAATTGCAACCAATAATTATCATAACCATCTATTAACGGTTCAAAGGTTTGTTTAGCATTAACATTATACTTGTGATTATAAAGTGAAATACCGCCAACAGCATCATTCTCTTCATAGTGATTAAGTGCTTTTTTAGTGTATTGATAAAACATGGGGGAAACAACTAAGTCATCTTCCAATAAAATTATAGAACCATATTTTTGAGATAAATCACCGCATTGCAGCACATGCTTGCGTAAACCAAGGTTTTTTTTATGTGTTACTACAATTTTTTCTCCGAAGCTCCAATCAAAAGCTTCAGCATAATTTTCTACCGAATTATCACCACTATAATCAATGCTTATAATTAAGCGAGTATCAGCCTCAAGCTTAGAAGTAATCAAAGAGTTAAGTAATCTAGAAAGCGAATGAACTCGGTTAAACGCAACTACAACTATAGTTGGCTTATTTATCATTATTTTTTATCCAATTAATTAGATTTAACCAACGCCAGCACCTAAAATCAAATGATGATTGCCCTGCAATAATTTTCACCCATTCATTGGTTAACTCCTTAGTATCAAAGACAGCCATGGATTCACTACTTTTAAGTTTATCAACCACCCAAAAATCCATTTTAGTCAGCCAATTTTTTTCCGGTGTTGCAAACCCAATTTTATCTTTTCTATCCAATATAACGTCCGGCACTATTCCTCGCATCGCTTCTCTAAAAACATACTTGCTTGTTGCGTCTTCACTTAATAAAAATTCTTCTGGTAATGAATATAAATACTCAACGAGATCAACATGAAGAAATGGGACACGACTCTCCACAGACCATCTCATAGAGTTTCTATCTTCATACCTTAGTAGCATAGGTATACCTAGATCACATAAACTGCTTTTCAATTGTGACTTAAGCGCTAACCCTTTATATTTTTTGGGTTTGTGAAATTTATTATGAGTAACTTTAGTGCTTTTAATCCAATCTACTGATAACCACTTTATTTTTTTCCTCTTAACTAATGCATTCTTTAATAAGGTAAGTAATGACAGGGGGAAAAGCTCTGCTACTACCGATTTCCCTAATGATTTTTTATTTGAACTGGTATTTTTAATACATACCTGAAAAAAGCGCCATGCCTTATTCCATTTAAACGCTTTGATTAATGCCGCAATGACTGTAGCTTGATAATACTCGTATCCAGCAAGCATTTCATCAGCTCCTTGGCCATCCAAAATAACTTTAATACCGTTTTCTTTAGCAGCTTTAAATACTCGATATTGTGCGTATAAGTTTGTTCCACTAAAAGGCTCACCTTGTGTATTGATTAGGTCGTCAAGGTCTTCAACTAACTCTTCTTTTGTAATTTTAATTTTATGAACGATTGCATTAGTATGATCATTAACAATGTCAATCCACTTTTCTTCGCTGAGATATTTATCATCCGCAACATAACTAAAAGTATGAATTTTATGCTCAGGGTTTAAATAGCGCATCGCACATACTATTGCAGAAGAATCAATACCACCTGATAAGGCAGCACCTACATCTACGTCACTACGCATATGTAATTGAACACTTTCCAAAAACAATTCTCGAACTTTTTTTGTAGCCTCTGCAAAAGTCGGATTAATTTGTTTCGTTAAATCAATTTCCCAGTATTTTTTTATACTCAACTCAGAATCTGATCCAACTTTAATTTTGGAAAAACTAGCAACAGGAAATGATTTAATATTTTTAAACATCGTGTCATTAGTTTGTTCTGTTGCACCTGTATGTAAATATTCATAGACTAATTGCGGGTTCATCTCTGAAGATATTTCATCGCATAACAATAATTGCTGTACCTCAGATGAAAATAAATGCCCACTTTCTATCTCTGAATAAAAAAGAGGTTTGATTCCAAAAGGATCACGTGCAACAAGCAGCTCTTGAGCTATTGAGTCATAAAAAGTAAATGCAAACATGCCTCGAAGTTTAGGTAACAAACGTTCCTGCCAATGAATCAGACCATTGAGAAGCACTTCAGTATCTGATTCTGTATAAAAATTTACTCCCAGTTTTTTCAGTTCATTTCTTAATTCAATATAATTATAAATTTCGCCGTTAAATACCAAGGAGTATCGATTACAGTTCGATTTCATAGGTTGCCAGCCCAAACTTGTTAAGTCTAGTATCGAAAGTCGGGTGTGACCTTGGATCAATTCTCCTGAAATAATTACATCTTCTTTGCTATAACTCGCCTGTCCATTTTTCCAGTTCACCCAACCAAAGTCATCAGGGCCACGATTATCGATACAAGCTAAATGCTTGTTTATTTTGTAACTTTTATTCAAGTTATTAACTACTGTAAATAAACCACACATATTATGAAAAAACCTTACCTTACATATATTTTTGAATATTAAACATCTAGTTTTAAAGCCGATATAATTTTTTCCGGGGATTCAAATAGACCACTGTTTTTCTTTATCCAAGCAAAATCTTTTGACCACCATCGAATTTCAAGTAGTTTCTTAACGGTTTCAGAATCAAATCTAGCCTTTATTTTTTTAGCTGGTACACCAACATATATACCGTACTCTTCAACATCCTTTGTTACTATAGATCCTGCACCGATAATAGCGCCGTCACCAATTCTAACACCTTCAATAATTTTCACACCGTAACCAATCCATACATCATTGCCAATAACCACACTATGCCGAGTAGCATTATCCGCAAAAACAAATTCATCAAACTTAGATTCTGTTACAAATGAAAAGCCTGCCTGGTTCGCTGTAGAGTAGAATGCGGGATGGGATGACACAAATTCATTTACAGCATGCCTCCCATAAATAATTTCTGTAAAGGGGGCGATAGAGCAAAACCGGCCAATCTTTACTCCATTTAAAATAGAATTCCACCCAATGTATGTTCCTCCACCTATTGAAGAGCTTAATATTTTTGTATCATTATATATTTTAACATTATCTTCTAAACAGGTACTAGCGTTAACCTTGACTCTTCGGCCTATGATAACCCTCTTTCGCATTAAAATTTTTAAAATGCAATAAAGTTGATTAACCTTATTTTGAAATTTTTTACCGATATTCAAGCTAGCCTCCCACAAATTCTGTGCTCAATAAACATGTAAGTTTTCTTTTATTTGATTTTCAATATCGATAAAAAACAACTGTTTATTCATTTTTAATTTTTCAACTGACCAGCACCACCATTGAAGCGACTCCAAATATTCAATAGTATCGTCGTTAAAACGTTTTTTTAAAACTTTAGCTGGAGAACCAACTGCTATTGAGTATGGAGGTATATCTTTGGTGACAACACTACCAGCGCCAATAATCGAGCCTCTTCCAATCTGAACCCCAGAAAGAATTACAGAATTAGATCCTATCCAGACATCATCTTCAATTATAATATCGCCTTTAGTTACCACATCATTTGTTATTTCAGTTCCAAATATATTTCGCCCCATAAAATATGATGATATTTTATCAATTCGGTGGCTAGAGTCTTGTATATTAACATTTTGACCTATTGAGCAAAAACTACCAACAGTAATTTTTGAAAGTATGGAGCTCAAAACAGTCCCTCCTCCAAATACCGACGTAAAACGACCAAATGAAACATTTCCATAGCAAGAACATTTATAAAAACGGCACCCTTCACCAACTGTTTTAGCAGTCAAAATTGAGTCGACTATTGTAATAGGGTGTTTAACGTTAACGTCATTAATATTTTCAATCCAAACATCAGACTTAACATCAGTATTAATTCCACGTCTTTTCAGTAAAAATATTTTAATAATTCTCTTGATGTATTTCACCATGAAAATTTCCTTTGTTATATATGCTTAAAATTGATAAAGCAGGACTAAAAGTTTAATAACTTTCAAGCCATAGTTTGCCCTTAAATACACTAATCAAAATAATTCGACAGAAAATAATACACATCAAAAAGCAATTATTGCTTTTTGATGTGGTAAAGTTTCGATGAAAATAGATTAAGTAATTACATGCATGACATACTTTTTTGCCTGCTGTTTATTATAGATTTCTAATTGGCGGCTTTTACAAGAAATGTACACTATAAAATTACGCTGCCATTCTATAATTTAAAATTGACTATTTTGATGCCCAGTTTGATCTTTCATTATTTTCACTGCAGTCAATTTTAAATGGTTCTTCTAGGTTACGTTTGGCTATATTGAACACACTAAAGTTATACATCACACTATAATAAGAATACATCATAGCTTCATCATGAAGTTTCTTTCATTATTATAATTCTTATACATTAAGTAGTAGGCGCCTCCATAAACGACAAAGGATGAAATAGACGAAAAAATTATCCCTAAATCAATATTATCAAATTGTACTGCGAAGAAATAGCCTACACTCGTAAGGATTAACAATGCTAATTGTATCAACAATAAATACTTTTGTTTTTCATAAACGATAAACGTACTTGTTAATGGAATAATTGCTATTAAAACTGCGATATATGGAGACATTAATTTTAAAATATACGCGACAAATCTATACTTATCTGTAAAAAGCTGGACAATTACCCATTCAGATATCGTAAAAATAGTCATTACACATATTAATGCAAGCACGAGTAAACCAAGGCTATACCTAATAAAAACATTAAATGACGATTCATTATTTATGCGATTATTTCTTATTTTATGAAGAAACATTTGAGCAACTGTTGAAGTAATCACGGTTACAGGTGTAATAGCTATGCGGAATGCTACACCATAAAAAGCCGCCATATTTGCAGTAAAAAATTTATCCATAACTAAAACAGGTAGCCTCAATGAAAAAACTGCGACTAGCTCAGCCGTCATCTTATATTTAGGCAAATTACTATATCTTTTTAATATTAAAAATGATAACCATGCTCCTTTCTTAAGTGAGTAAATAAATCTTATATTATTTAAATATATAACGTAAACATACAAAGTAGCGCCGATTAACAGAGTCATAATTGCATTTACAGATATCAAAAATGTACTGGTACTCTGAGCAAAATATTTTGCACCTAAAACCAAGAGAAGTGGCATAATTGGTGATGTTATCAAATCAAATATTGCAATATTTTTCAATTTACCATTGACAATAGCATAACTTCTCGAAAGCACTCTTAGCGCACCACCAAAGACTGCAAAACATAAAAAAATGGCATACTCAGGGGCTATGAAATATAAAGGGATAAGGCTCAATAACGAAAGAATAATAGCTACCACGATTGTTGCTGCAATAATATATGATTGTCTTCTTTCCTTTTTGTCTATAAAAAGTGCCTGTTCATAAAAGCCAGTACACATAATGACAACAATTGAAACATACGATAAATAAATAATGTATTCACCAAGTATTTCAGGTTCATAGGCCCTAGCAATAATAGCAAAGAACAGTAATGATATTATTTGTACCCCTACATTACAAAACGTAATAATCGAGAAGTTTTTACTCTTCGCAATAAGCAATCGAAGCATTAATTTAAACCGAAAATTTTTATGATATTAGTTACTTCTGCTCTTAATTTTTTGTTGATAGACTTACGTTCATTTACTAAGCGTTCACTTTCCTTAATTAACCATGTTATTTGTACTTTTTCTCCGAAATGATCAATAGCTTTAAGATACAGTGCTAGTGATATTTTATTATCTTTTTTTGGCGTACTAAAACTACTTATGACTTCAGGAAGCTGCTGAAAGCTATCGATTTTTGTGATCCCCTCGATTCGTTCAAAAAACGTACTCCCAAACATAATAGCTGGGACATTCAACATGGCAGCTTCAAAAGCAGCCGTTCCAGAAAGGGTAATCACTCCCAATGAGTTAGTTATCCAAGGTTTGGGATCATTATAAAATGCAATATCTACAACTCTTACATTTGATAAGGTTTTTATTTTTTTATAAAAAGATAAAGGCCTTTCACCCACCATTGCACCGTGCTCTTTTACGTATAGCTTACAGCCCAAAGGTAACGACTTTGATATAGCTTCAATTACAGAAAGTTCATTTGGATAAAATGGACTTTTATTCAAAGTTGTAGATTCAGGTATTAAATGCAAAGGGAAGTAAACATATTTTTCGCCTAAAACTGGCTTTTCAAATAATGAAAAAAACTTATTAAATATAAGTCTTTCCCTTAAAAACCATAAAAAGAAAAAACATAATGCCTTAAACGGATTGGCTAAAATAGGCGTTCTATGATATTTGAACCAGTCAGGAATAGTTTTGACTATATATTTAAAACTATGCGCCAAACGTGATAAGTCTTTTTTTAATGGATTACCACTTATTTTACTTGTTTGATTATGCTTATAATCCGCATTCATTATTACCTGCTTACTTCTATATTTATCAACCTCCTTAATGTAAGTATCTTCAACTTGATTTTTATGCTCATTGCAAAAGTCGACAAAATATTCATCTGTTTTTCTGCCTAAAGTATAGGTTGGCAAAACTATACTTTCATAACGCGAAAACTCCAACGAAACATAAGGAACACACATCTTTTGGCTAACTTGCAACAAAATACTCCGCCCAATTTCAGCTATATCTAAATCGCAAATTTTATAAAACTTTGTGCTTTTTAATAAATTTTCACAATATTTAAAAAGAAGCTGTACCCAATATAGTTTTTCACTTTCGGACATATGTCTAAAGTAGAAGCGATAGTGATATGGCGTAGTAAATAGTTGCGAAGATATTTGAAGAAGCGACAGCGGTATTTCTGCACAATATGTGCTTTCCACATATTCTAGGTACTCATAATCAATTAATTCATCTAAATTATTACGACCATTTATATACTCTAGACAAATATTTTGAATAGAGTGAATCTTAATATCATTATTTCGCTCTACGAACTTAACGTAAGTATCATCCTCGCTTAATGCTTCAGACGAATGAATAAATAAAGCCTCAACTTCATACCCTAAAGAAGTAAGTTCTTCTTTTACAAAGTTCATTGGATATGAATATGTTTCTTTACATACTAATAGTATTTTTTTCATATAACTTTCATTTTAAGAATTTTAATATACAAAGCTCATAATTGAGCTATTAACCGATGCAAGCTATATTTATACAGTTTCGTCCTGTATAAACTCGAAGCTCATTGCTGTACCTTTCTTAAGAGGGCCAATAGCTTTCTTTCCTATAATTTGACTACTAAACTTGGGTGCTAAACCATAGCCTGGCCTTATACTTCTGATATTTTCATGTGTAAATATTTCCCCTGCTTTAACATCTTTAACAACATACAAAGAACGACGGAAAACTAAGTTACCTTTTTCACTTTCTTTACGCTCATAATTAACTTTACCAAGCGCTTCCCAAGCGATTTTAGCATCTCGACATAGTTGAAATAACTCTGGCTCTTCTAGTGAAAAGCTATCATCAGGCCCACCACCTTTTCGATCTAGGGTCACATGTTTTTCAATTAAACAAGCACCAAGAACTACTGATGCTATTGCTGTAGTATTATCAATAGTATGATCTGATAAGCCAGTAAGCACATCAAAACGTTGGGCCATATCAGGTATTGTCGCTAAGTTATAATCTCCTGAAGGGGCTGGGTAGCCACTTACACAATGTAGTACGATTAACTCTTTACAACCTGCATTCTTTGCAGTTTCAACCGCTTCTTGTATCTCTTCTTTGTTCGCCATACCAGTAGATATAATTAAAGGTTTACCTGTTTTTGCAACATATTCTATCAGTGGTAAGTCTATTGCTTCAAATGACGCTATTTTATAAGCTGGGGCTCCTAACTCTTCAAGCAGGTCAACTGCAGTAGTATCAAAAGGTGAACTAAATATTGTTATGCCTAATTCTTTTGCTTTCGCAAAAAGTGGCTTATGCCAATCCCAAGGCATGTGTGCTTCAGTGTAAAGGTCGTACAATGTTCTTCCATCCCAGAGGCCGCCTTCAATTTTGAAATCTGGTTTGTCACAATCAATTGTCAACGTATCTTGGGTATAGGTTTGTAACTTAATTGCGTCCGCACCACAGCGTTTAGCCATTTCTAAAATTTCAAAGGCTCTATTTATGTCACCATTATGATTAGCTGATAATTCAGCGATAATATAAGGTGGAAAGTCAGGGCCTATCTTTCTATTATCTATTTCAACAAATTTAGTTTTCATCTTTTTCAACTCTCACATTATATCTTTGGCCGTTTTTATAAAAAAACGCAGGGAATCTATTTGGATCACATACTCTTAAAAGGTTAAATTGACTACCTAATGTTTTATCTAAATCCAACTCACTATCTTGCGGCACTCTTTTTCTATAGTAAGTCGACTTTAGGCTACTTTGAGGCATAGGCTTACAATTGTTATGATTTTCACAAGCCCATTCAATTAAATTTAGTTCTGCATCAAACAGTAATGTGTTTATTTCATCAAAAAGTTCTGTGCCATTTAAATTTATTTTTACTTTTTTCCAAATATCTCCAGTATCAACAGGCTCTTTTGCTTCCAATAATGAAAGAGTAATTACATCTTTACCAGATATAACATCCCAAACATGAGGGCTCCAACCTCTTCCAACAGGTAAGTCGCTCGCATGTAATACTAAGGTATCTTTGAATAACAATTTAGTTTTATCTGTAATAATTTGGCTGCAAGAAATTAAGAAAAGTATTTCTCCGCCTTGCACTATATCTTCAACTTTATTTAAAAGGTTGATTTGATATTTATCTTCATTATTTTCTTTCCATACTTTTAAAAGTGGAAAAATAGGATGATTTATATCACTACAGAGTAAAGTTATTGAAGTCATCAGCGCTCTAATTTCTCTATTTGTTCTACTACGCGAAATGCGCCTAATCCGTCAGTAATCTTAAAATTTTTGATTCTGAAGTCTAACCAATTATCAGTAAGTGATTTAAAGGCTGCTTGAAAACCAGGCTCTATATCTTCAATGGCGAGCTTTATAGCAGCCCCCGCATTAGCAATATTTTCTGCGATGTCTGCTTGATTGTCTGCTATCGGTATAATGATACTTGGTAATCCTAAACAAGCTCGCTCCCATGATGTACTTCCTGGGGCTCCAATAGCAACATCGTGTTCAAGCATTAAAGTCGCTACGTCATCTGAGAAGTCTATGTGTGTTATTGAAGGCATATTTATGCAAAATAATGACACACTTTCATAATGTGGAGCTCTAGGGCTCAATAAGACAGTAACGTTTATATTAGGTATTATTGATAATGCCTGCAGTACGTTTAAAGTTACGTTAGGAGTATCTATTGCGCCCATAGTTACCAATACTTTACATTGAGTTGTTACACTCTTCTTTTGCTCTGCTTGTATTCGTAACTCGCTATACTGCGGTGCCAATAAAGAATATTGACTGCCTGTAAGTATTCTAGTTTCTTTGTTAGCAGTAATATATTCTTGTTCTTGTCTGCCAAAAGTTTGATCAAGAATTAAGTTAGCGCAATGCCCTCTTACTAAATCATCGATTACAAAAATCTTACAACTTAAAGATTGGGAAACATATTTTTCCCAATCTTTATTTATTCCATAGTGATCAACAATAACTAAGTCTGAACTCCCTGCTTTGTCAATAAAATCATTTGCATCATCCAGCCAAGAAGTTTGTAACCATGCTTTATAGTCATTATTGGCTTTTGGCGTTATAGCGTCGTTTGTTCTTTTAAGTTCTACAACTCGAATATTTTGTTGCTTAATGTAATCTACAAAATCACCTTTTTGTGGCCGTGTAAAAAAGGTTACGTTATGCCCGTTGTTTATTAGTATCTTTGCTAATACCAAACAACGCATAATATGCCCGCTACCTATATGTGCAGATGCATCGGACCTAAATAATATGTTCATACTGAGTAACTCGGCTGTCTAATAGATTTCACTACCAACATGTCCACCCACCATTTACTTCAAGATTAGCCCCATTTATAAAACTAGATTCATCAGAAATTAGAAAAACTACAGGCCCCCCAATCTCATTTGATCGACCAACTCTTCCCATTGGGACCTTATTTGCTAACTTATGAATAAACTCGGGGTTTTTCTCTTGCACTTCTTTATTTGGGAATGGTCCTGGCGACAATGTGTTAAATCGGATACCTTCTGATGAGAACTCACATGCACCATATTTAGACCATTGGTGTAGCGCTGCTTTCGATGCCCCATAAAAAGGAGGGTTAGCCAGCTTCTTTTCTTTGTATACTTTTAAGTCAGGGCTCACAAAACCATACATAGAAGATACATTTATAATCGATACTAATTCTTGGCGGGATGTTGCTTCACGAAAAAATGGTAATAAACTCTTGAATAATTTTTGAGCTGAAACAACTGTAATTTCATAACTAGAACGAAAGTCATCTTCATTAGATGTTTCTATAGAGCCAGGCTTCCCTGAATATGCATTATTAATTAAGCCATGAAAGCGATTTGTTTTTAGTTTTTTTATCCAAGATTCAATACTCTCATTATTTGTGATATCAAATGAAGCTTCAATAGCTTTAAAACCATTATTCTTTATATCATTAACTAATTCTTGTGCATTTGTTTTTGAACGGGAATTTATAAATACAGTTGCCCCTTGCTTGGCTAGTGCGATAGCCATCTCTTTACCTAAATACCCCGTCGCGCCAGTGATAAGTATATTTTTATTTTTCAAATTGAACATAAGTTATTTCCACTGACTTGGGTCTAAGGTGTTTTCATTTAACTTGGGAATAGTCGTTAAAACCCTTGAAAAATTCAATATTTGTCCTGAAAACACCTTACTTTCTAAGTTCGAATATAATTGTTCTAAAGTTTCAATCCCTACAACTACCCCGTCAACCCACTCTTGTTGGGCGACAAAGCTCATAAGGATTTCATGTAGTGGCAAGTTAAATTCTTGCTCTAATCTTTTTATGAAATTAAATACATTTAATGTGTCACTTACATGTGCACGAGCCCATGCTGTTTGTCCTTTCGAAAATAAAAGGCCTTGTAAGTATATGCTTCTGCAATGGACTGTAAGTGTACGTTCTACTTTTACTTTCTTTATTGCTGCTATTGAATCTTCCCAACGCCAATCTAAGATATTATATGGTAATTGAATGTGCTCAACGTCTTCCAAATTTAAAGCCAAAGTTAGTTCTTTCGGGTTTTGTACAGAAATACCTATTTTCTTGATTACACCTTCAACTTTCAATTGGCACAAAGAATTCCAGACAATGCCATCTTGTAATTTTAGATATTCTGATCTGTGAAGTAATAAAACATCTAAACTTTTAGTGTTTAAGTTAAGTAACGATTTGTAAACTTTATTTCTTACAACTTCAGACAGGCATTGGCTTTCTGATTCTTCTATTGTTAAGTAAAGCTTAGTTGTAATTTGCGCTCTGCCTGCCCAACCTGTAGATATAAAATCACCAATAATTTTTTCAGAGTCACCATACATACTCGCAGTATCAATATATGGAACTCTATTTTGTAAAGCTGCTAATAGTATTTTATTTGATTCTTGAGCGCGGGGCTTGCCAACTAGGTTATTAATACCGTATTCTAATCCTAACTGAGCTGTCCCGAGAACAAACTTTTCAGGGATTGAGTGCAGCTCAAGTGAACGTGTTTTATCTATCAGTTGAGTCAATTCTAAAAAGTTAATGTTAATTGGGTCATTAATATTACTAAATATATCTGTTATCGATATGTAATCATCTAAGTTGTCAACAGTACATTGAAGATGTCCTGTCTGAAGATACTTATATGTATCAAATGGAGTTTTTCCATATTTACGAATTATATATGGGGTAACATGCTCTTTATCATAAGAAGAAGTAGATAATCGATTGGCTTCCCTTAAATGTGCAGCTTTTGTTATTTCCAAGCTCATTCCATAAGGCAACCCTGAATCTACGCCATTACAATACATATAATCGCTTTTAGAATCAATAAAACTACTAATAACTTCATCTATAAGATGGCCATCCGGACATACATTATCAGCAGTAAGTCTGACGACTGTCGCTTCATCACTTACTGCGTCTATAGCTTTAACTACTCGGTCAAGTGTATTATCTAATTCGCCACGAAAAACACTGAAGCCATACTGCATTATAATTGATGATAGTAAATCATCTGTTCTCTCATTTGATGTCGCAATTATTACGGGTATACCCGTATTAGAAGCTCGCTTTGCCGCTAAAATTACAAGAGGCAACCCACATATAGGTAATAGTACTTTCCCTGGTAATCGTGAGGAGTTAGTACGAGCTTGTATTATAATGACTTTCATAAAGTTTCTTTGATTACTTTAATAACTTGAAGTTGTTCCAATTCACTCATGGTGTGGTACAGTGGGATTGAAATTGCTTTTTGGTAATATTTCTCAGCTTCAGGAAAATCGCCAATATTAAAACCTAATTGCTTATAATAAGGTTGAATATGCACTGGAATGTAGTGAAGATTCACTCCAATTTCTTTTCCTCTTAATTCATCAAAAACTTGTTTATGAGATTTCTGTATTTCATCTAAATTTAAACGAATAACATATAAGTGTCGACCAGAGTATGAGTCTTCAATTTGATATGGCGTAACTAAAGGTAAACCTTTTAATAGTTCATCGTAGCGAGCAGCTAAGGCATTACGTTTCGCAACAAAATCATGTAATCGTGACATTTGGCTCACACCTAAAGCTGCTTGCATCTCTGTCATACGATAATTAAAACCTAGATCAACCTGCTCGTAATACCAACCACCATGGCTATCATTTGCCATTAAAGAGCTGTCTCGAGTAATACCATGACTGCGAAGTAAGTCCAATTTAGCAGCTAATTCCTTACTATTAGTTGTAACCACACCACCTTCGGCTGTAGTGACAATTTTCACTGGGTGAAAACTAAAAACAGTAATATCACTATATTCACAGTTCCCTATAGGGTTGCCTTTATACTTGCCGCCAATAGCATGTGAAGCGTCTTCAATAATAGCAAAGCCATACTCTTGACCTAATGTATGGATTTTTTCCATCTCACAGGGTTGGCCACATAAATGAACAGGTATAACTACTTTGGGCAGTGCTAAGTTATTTTCTTTTGCGTGCTGTAATTTTTTCTTTAAATTTTCTGCACTCAGGTTATAAGTTAAAGGGTCAATATCAACAAAATCGACATCAGCTCCACAATATAAAGCACAATTTGCAGAAGCAACAAAAGTTATAGGGGTTGTCCAAACAACATCCCCTTTACCAACACCTAATGCTAAACAAGCTATATGCAATGCTGATGTTGCTGAGTTCACAGCGAGTGCATGTTCAGCATCTACGGCAAACTTTATAGATTGTTCAAATAAAGGCACTTGTGGCCCTTGTGTTAAAAAATCTGATTTTAATACATCAACAACTGCATCAATGTCTTGTTGAGTTATTTCTTGCTTACCGTATGGGATCATAAAATTATTCTTACTGAGAATTAAACTGAAAAACTTGCGTCTACATGCTCAACAATTAAGCTTCTTAATGACTCAACTGTTTCCCATTCTGTATTCGTACCTGAGTTATATTTAAAACCAAACGGTACTTTTACTGCTTTATGGTGTTTTATATATTCTGCTTCTGTATAAGTAAATGAAACAGAAGGTAATATAGCGTAATACTTACCTAAATCTATCGTATTCAAAGAATCAGTATCTGTAATCATTTCTTCATGAAGCTTTTCACCAGGACGAATACCTACAACTCTTGTATCACAGTCTGGTGCTATAGCTGTCGCTATATCGGTAATTTTATAAGATGGGATTTTAGGGACAAATATTTCGCCACCAATGTGATGGCCAATAGCATACATCACCATATTTACACCATCCTGAAGAGAGATATTAAAACGGGTCATTTCTTCATGGGTAATTGGTAACATCCCTTCTTTCTTTTTATCAATAAAAAATGGAATAACCGAACCACGTGAGCCCATCACATTGCCGTACCGCACAACACTAAATTTAATATCTTTCGATCCACGGATATTATTTGCAGCAGCGAATAATTTATCTGAAGCTAATTTTGTAGCGCCATATAAATTAATTGGTGCACAAGCTTTATCGGTAGATAAAGCGACAACATCTTTAACACCACAAGCGAGGGCAGCATGAATTACATTTTCAGCACCATCAATATTAGTACGAATACATTCTGTCGGGTTATATTCAGCCGTATCTACTTGCTTTATAGCCGCCGCATGAATTATGACATCAACGCCTTCACATGCCTGTGTCATTCTATCTTTATCACGAACATCACCAATAAAAAAGCGAAGTTGAGGGAAGTCATACGCAGGATACTTCTGCTTAATAACAGATTGTTTTAGCTCGTCTCGTGAATAGATAATGATTTTTTTAACATCTGGATACCTATCTAAAATAGTTTCAATAAATTTCTTACCAAATGAGCCCGTACCACCTGTGATTAAAACAACTTTATTATTTAACATTTACACACCTGAATATTCATTTTTAACTTAAGGCTTAATTGAACGTGAATTACTTCAAAAATAATTACGGGCAACTCACCATACAATTTTAGAGCGCAGTAAAAAGTACAACTAACTTTAATCTTTAATATCAACTAAAGCTTACTATTCGTCATACTTCCAACTAAAATGTCGAGCATATTTGTTATATAAAATAAAGATTAATACAAACAAGCCCAACTCTACACTTTCGGGGACTTGAAAATACTCCCCTAATACTCCTATCAATGACATCACTACAGAAGATATTGAAATAACAACCAATGTTTGACGTTGGGATAAACCTGCACGTTGCAATATGTGATGTAAATGATCTCGATCTGGTTTGAATGGTGACTTTCCTTTACTATAACGACGTATAACTATCGCTAGCATATCCATTAAGGGTATGGCACATATCCACAACGCCGTTACTGGCCTAAACGATGAGTTATCACCTTGTGTACCAATAGTTAACAACCAAATAACGCTTAAACCGATGAACATACTTCCGGCATCACCCATAAATATCTTTTTGCTATATTTTTTGAAATAGCCCAAATTAAACATTAAATAGGGTAAAGTCGCAGTCGCTAAAATTAACGGGTATGTCAGATAGCCTTGGTTACCCTTCATTAAAAATAATATCGCGATAGCGGTAAAGGTATTTAAACTTAAACTGCCTATTAATCCGTCAATACCATCCACCATGTTATAGGCATTGATCACCACAATAATGGCCAAATAGGTGAACACTATACCGATTGGTCCTAGCTGAATATCCCCCAAACCAAATAAATTACCTAGATTGGATATATAGCCACCAACACCGTAGATCATTAAACTTGCAATAATAATTTGCCCAACTATACGAATGCGAACTCTAAGGTCATATTTATCATCCAATGCACCAATAAACACCATCATTGCAGAGGCAATTAAATACATACGTAATTCTAAGGTATTAGGTAACCAGAGCAGGCTTGCCGCTAATACGGCAACAAATATAGATATTCCGCCAATTAGTGGCACTTGACCGTCATGACGTTTACGTGCGTTCGGCTTGTCAACTAAACCGACATCAATGGCAATTGGCTTAAATAACTTTATCGCGATAAAAGCAAAACAAAAAGCGGTTAAAGCAGCGACTATCATTGTATACACCCCTATTTACTCATAGTTTTGACTGGCGTTTGAGTACATACAGAAGAATCAGGTATCGAAGAAGTTAGTACTTTAGCGCGACCTTTATTAAAAAAATATCTCACCAACACAACTAACACGGAAAAAATTCCACCCAGCATAGTGCCCAGCACTACAATTAATGAGCGTTTTGGTTTCACTCTTTCCTCAGGGGTGTTAGCAGGATCTATAGTTTTCAAGACATATTCTTGCGATACCTCAGCTAACATAATGGTTTTAGTCTGCTGTTCAATTAGTTGATAAAAAACCGTTTGCATATCTGCGAGCTGAGTTTCTTGCAACTTTGCCGTTAAGTAATCTATGCTACGTTGCGCCTCTGCTTTATCTTGATCCCGCATTGTCGCGTTGATGTCACTCACCAACCATAATAGCCATTGTTTGGCAATTTCCGGTGAATAATGTTCAATGGCCACAGTAATAAGTCCATTTTCTTTGTTGGTTGTGACTGATAAGATAGCCCTAAATGCTTTATAAGCTTGCCATGAAGATGGCTCAGGCTTTTTCGGTGCTTTAACGTCTCTTAACCATGTATTAGTTGTCGAATTATAAATTTTTTCATTAAATATTAATTTATTCGTATTAACATCCCAGCTTTTAACAGCCATTAGCGGTGCAAAAAGCTGATGTTTATTAATAAATTTTTCGAGAAAAACACGCGATTTTAATACTTCAAGCGCAAGGCCAGTTTTGTCAGTGCCGCCACCGCCAAGGTTTATACCTGCAAGGCTAGCTAAACCACCAAACTGCCCCGCCATTTTTGCAAGGCCGCCTGCGCCACCTTGTTCGCTTGCCGGTGCTAATAGTGTTGTCGCTTGATAAATATTCGGTTGATTAATGGCATAGATAATTGATGCGATCGCGAACAGGCCACTGATAGCAATAATCAGTAGCTTACCTGACCAAATAGCATGCCAAAGTTCTGCCAGGTCAATTTCGTCATCTTCGGGAAGGTGGTGCGGATAAAATTCTTTTGAATTCATTGCGTCGACTTCTGCTGAAGTACTTCCTTGCAATTTATGATTTTTCACAATAGTTCACATTTAAGTTCATTTTAATATCTATTTCTTTTGGCATCAAGTTAAGTAATTTAGACGCCCAAGTAGCGCGTATTATAGCAAGTAATGACAATTTTTTAATAGTGATTATTCAATTTATTATTAAATAATCACTCGGTATTATGGCTGATTTATAGCTATTTTGCATATTTACCTTTAATAAAGGAATATTGCGAGTTATATTGGGCAAATCATAGCATTCTTGCTTATATAGCTTTCAGACAGTCGAAAAACGTCTGCTTATAAGCTACCTATAGCCGCAACCGCAACCGCAGAGTTATAAATTATCTGCGTTACTGCTGACCAAAGCGTTAAGCCATCTTTATATTCTAAATCTAGTGGTACAACAATAGTATCGCCTGGCGCTAATAGCTCACCTTGGCTTGTAAACCAGTTATCATTGCTTGCTAATCGCACTGAACCGTCGGCTTTAATGACATAAATACGTTCATGATCAGCTCGTGTTTTTAAACCGCCAGATCTATCAATATAGTCATCTAAGTTAAAGCCGGGTTTGTAAAGGTGTGAAGTGGCGTATTGTACTTCACCTATCACACTAATTGACTGTTTGGTTTTTGGAATATATAAAGTATCACCGTTATCCAAACGAATATCTTCGATACCTTCACTCTCTAATACTTGAGGTAGGTCAATAACCAAACGGCCAACAGCTTCAGCTATATTTAGTTTACTGATCAAGTCAGTTGATTCTGCAAGTTCAGCAACATCTTTTTTATCGTTGGTTAAGCTTATTTGTGCCGTTTCGCTTTCAAGCTGCGCTTTTAATTGTGCTATTTTTTCGCTTTCTTGCTTTTTTAATGCTGCGCGAGTGAAAATGGCGGCTGATGCATCAGCCTCTGAGGTTAAGCCACCAGCACGCGATATTATGTCACTTAATTTTTCGCCTTTTTGTAAAGTGTAACTGCCGGGGAAAACCACTTCCCCCACCAATTTAATTTCTCGTTTTTCTTGCCATTCAGGAATACGCTTAACATGCAAAGTATCAAGTGACTGTAGTAAAAAATCAGCATTAAGCTTGATGTTTTGATGGCTAATTTCAGCATTTTCAATGCCGTCATGACTAAAGCGCACTAAATCAGCGTCAACCATGTAGCTTGATTCTTTTAAGCCGCCAGCTAAGTTAACTAACTCACTACTGGTCATGTTGACAACATACGGGTATTGCCCTGGAAAATGTACGTCACCGGTAATAGTGACTATGTTTTGCGCTAAGGTTTTATCTGCTTGCTGGCGCAATTCGATGATCAAATCTTTTAATAATTCAGTTCTCGGTTGATCTCGCTCGAATAAATACAGTTGATCTAACGCGGCTAAAGGTTTATCTAATGCTGCTTGGTTAGCTAAATCGAGGTAAAAAACTCGAGTATTTAATTGCTGATTTTTTCTCGCTAGTAGGGCAAATTGGATTTCTGAGGTTTGCGTATAACCCATTCCGGCATTGAGTAAATCTTTAACGCTGGCATTTTCAGTTAATGGATAATCACCTGGGTTTCGTACTGCACCATGAATGCTTACTACCTTTGCTGCCTCTGCCAATTCGGTTTGTGTTTTAAGCACCTTTAGCAATGGTGCTAAACTTTCACTGCGGTTACTTTGTTTGTTAAACACATAAACAGTATCTTCAGCTTGTAAAACAAAGTCTGCTGACGGTTGTTGGTTTTTTATATATTGTGAATAATTGACGCTATAACTGCTGAGTTTGCCGGTGTTTGGATTTTTACGTGTCACTAGAATATATTCTAAGTCGGGTTGCGCTTTAAAATCGTTAATATTGGCAAGAATATCACTTAACTTACTGTTTTTATGCCAACCGTATATACCCGGGCGCTGCACATGGCCTTTTACGGTAATGCTGTGTTCTAGTGCTGATAATACTGAGCCGACTTCGATTACATCACCATTTTTAACTTTGTTGTTCTGTTCAGTGTTGAGGTTAACACTGAGCACTGAACGTAAGCCGCTATCATTAATACGTGCTATTTTGCCTACTTGTCCAAAAGCCGTTGCTGTTACACCACCGGCAAGTTTAATAACCTGATTGATATTTTGCTCATTTTTAAGCTCGTAAATTGCCGGGCGACTGACTTCGCCTTTTATTCCTACCGTTTCACCTACGGTAGGAATAAAAACCACATCGCCGGCCATTAAGCTTACATCGCCAGAGGTATCGCCCGCTAATAACAGTTGATACAAATCTAGTGTTGCCACAACTTTGCCACGACGCTTAACTTGAATATTGCGTAGTGAACCAATTTCGTTAATACCACCAGCCGCATATATCGCTTGCGTTACTGTGGCTAATGAGCTTAACGTGTAAGAAGCGGCGCGATAGGCTTCGCCCAAAACAAATACACGAATTGAGCGTAACTCGCCCATTGAAATATTGCTTTTAACGCCAATTTTTCGTTCTTGAATAATGCTGTTGATTAAATTTTTAACGTCGCTAAAACTTTGTCCGGCTACGTTAATAGGGCCTAGCTGCGGAATATTGATATTGCCTTGACGATTTATCGTTAAGCTGTAAGAAACAGTCTCTTTACCATAAAGTTGAATTGATAAGCTGTCCCCTGGACCAACCTTATATTCCGAAGGAATAGGTACGTCAGAAACTGGCGCAAAAGTTGATGGTTCACCAGCAAATAAATCATAGCCAAAAGGCTTCAACTCAAGGGTATCTTCACTTGTAGTAAATTGTAAGCTATCGACTTCAACTGGTTGTTCTTCTTCGATGACTTGTTCTTCTGCTATAACTTGTTCATTTACCGCGTTATCACGTGCGGGTACCAGCTCGTTTAACGATGGTGAATTTTGCTGTTTGTTATTTGCACTGCTATTGCCTAAAGCATTAATGGTAGATAAGTCTATTCCCATGCTACTTGCTAACGCTTGTTGTTGGCTAGGAGATAATTGTTTGAATTGTTCAATTTGTGCTTGGCTTATTTCAGCAGACATTACATTGAACGTGCAAGTAATAAGAAATGATGCGAGTGTGAATTTGGTAAAAAGTAACTTCATTTGTTTATATAACTTCTACTAATTAAGGTGTTCTAGTTTTAATTATTGGATAGTCAAATGAGCTTTAAAAACACTTAGGAGCTTTAATTATATCCATATAACAATAAGTTTAGGTATGAATTGCAATCTATAATTCATACCTAAAAGCAGCGAAGAACAGTAGACTAATTATTGCAGGTTGTCAAAAAATTAATATACCACGGCATGGCTTTATCGATACCTTGTTGAATGCGAAACTCTGGTTGGTAGCCAAGTAGAACTTTAGCTTTTGAAATATCCGCCTGCGAATGTCTTACGTCACCGGCTCTAAATTCTTGGTAAATTGCCGACTTTACATAACTAACCTCGTTAGCGCTTAATGAGGTTACTAGACTACTAAATAACTCGTTGAGGCTTGTTCTATCGCCAAGTGCGACATTGTAGACCTGATTTTTCCCTTCGTCATTCGCCGTTGCTGCCAAGATATTGGCTTGCACGGCATTTTCGACAAAACAGAAATCACGGCTAGTTTCTCCGTCACCATTGATAAATAAGTCTTGATTTTCAATCATAGCGGCTGTCCATTTTGGAATTACCGCAGCATAAGCACCATCTGGATCTTGACGTTTACCGAAAACATTAAAATATCGCAAGCCAGTAGCATTCAAACCATAGGTTTTATGAAATACATCGGCATATAGCTCATTAACATATTTCGTTACCGCATACGGTGATAATGGTTTACCAATATTTTCTTCCACTTTTGGTAATGCGGGATGATCACCGTAAGTGGAACTTGACGCGGCATAAACAAAGGTACTGACTTTAGCGTTTTTTGCCGCGGTCAGCATATTAACAAAGCCGGTAATATTAGCCGAATTGGTTAAAATAGGATCGGCAATCGAGCGAGGGACAGAGCCTAAAGCGGCTTGGTGCAAAACATAATCAACGGTTAGCTTATTAAATGTTAGTGCTTTTTCGCAATCACTATAATCACGAATATCGCCTTTAATAAAGGAAAAGTTATGCCATTGCTCGCTACTCACTTGGCTTTGAACTTCATCTAAATTATGTTGGTGACCCGTAGCAAAGTTGTCTAGGCCAATGACTTTTTGATCTAGCAGTAATAATGTTTCTAACAAATTGGAGCCAATAAAACCCGCAACCCCAGTGACTAACCAAACTTTCGGTGTTTTTTTAAGTTGCTTTTTTATTTCATCGTACTTAGACATCATCACTTCCATTTTTTATTACTATTTAAAACAAACTACCCGTTTGAGCTGTCAGCTGCCTTTAAAGCAGCTGTATTTTTACTGATAGCTTAAAACTGACAGCTAATATATTCTTTTCACTCGTATTCACAAGCGCATATCAACTGACTCTTTTGGTAAAACATATTTTAAATCATAAAGTACATGATGCTCTTTGCCGAGCTTACGAATTTCATCAACACCTAAAGCTTTAAATTCATTGTGTGATACCGCTAAAATTATCGCATCATAATTGCCAGCATCAGGTTTCTCAGTCAAGCTTAAGTTGTATTCGTGTTCGGCTTGTTCGCTTGAACACCAAGGGTCAGTAATATCAACATTGATATTATATTCTTTAAGTTCGCTGACAATATCAACGATTTTGGTATTACGTAGGTCTGGGCAATTCTCTTTAAAAGTTAACCCCATTATTAGCACATTTGCGCCTTCTACTTGAATGCGCTTGTGTAACATATGTTTAACTAACTGAGAAACAACATAAGCTCCCATGCCATCATTTAAACGGCGTCCTGCCAGAATCATTTCAGGATGATAACCCACAGACTGTGCTTTATGAGTTAAATAATATGGGTCAACACCAATACAATGGCCGCCAACCAAACCTGGACGAAATGGCAAAAAGTTCCATTTGGTTCCCGCGGCCTCTAATACTTCTAACGTATCGATATTAAGTTTGTTAAAAATAATCGACAATTCGTTGATCAGTGCGATATTGACATCACGTTGGGTATTTTCAATTACTTTAGCGGCTTCTGCCACCTTAATAGAGCTCGCTTTATGTGTGCCGGCAGTAATAATTGAACGATACAAATCATCAACAAATGTTGCAATTTCTGGCGTTGAACCAGAAGTGACTTTTAAAATATTAGTCACTCGGTGTTCTTTATCACCGGGGTTAATACGCTCGGGTGAATAACCGGCATAAAAGTCTTGGTTATAAGTTAAGCCGGATACTTTTTCGACAACAGGGATACATGCTTCTTCAGTAGCACCTGGGTAAACGGTTGATTCATAAATAATAATATCGTCTTTGCTAACCACTTTACCTAACATTTCACTGGCTTTTATCAATGGCGTTAAGTCTGGCTGTTTATGTTTATCGATAGGGGTTGGTACGGTAACAATATAAACATTAGCGCTTTGTAAATCGGCTACCTCGGACGAAAAACTCAACCCCGTAGTGTCAGCCAGTTCTGCGTCGCTAACTTCAAGCGTACAATCTGTACCACTTTTCAATTCAGCAATACGCGTTTGGTTAATATCAAAGCCTAAAGTTTGATATTTTTTGCCAAACTCTACTGCCAATGGTAAACCAACATAGCCTAAACCTATTATGGCTATTTTTACATCATTTAAGTCATGTATCATTGTTAGAACCCTTGCCCTATGCTTGCTGATAATTTTAGTTATTATTGTTATTTTTTAATCGTAAGCAAGCTTTCGAATAACTAAAGCTTGCTTAAATACCGTTAATGGCTGCAACAGCGACGGCGGCATTATAAATAATTTGTGTTGCTGTCGACCACAATGTTAGATCACTCATGTATTCAGAATCCAGCGGCACTACAATAGTATCGCCGGGTTGTAATGAAGTATCCGCTGTGCCTGCAAACCAGTTACTTTCTTCAACCATTTTAATACGACCGCTGGCTGAAATAACGTAAATACGCTCTGCGTCAGCACGCTTTTTGATACCGCCACTCTGTGCGATATAATCTTCAGCAGACATTGTTGCGTCATATAAATGCGATGATCCCACTTGCACTTGACCAATAACATTGATGGAGTTTTTCATGGTTGGTACATAAAGCACGTCACCACCTTCAAGCAATACTTGTTCGCTTTTATTCGCGATAACGTCAGGTAAGTTGATCACTAAACGTCCGACTGGTTCTAAATTAGTAATGTCTGCCAGTAATTTTTGCGCATCGTCATAATTCGCTGACGTGCCTTTTTCAGTTAATGACTTTGATGCCATTTCGATGCGTAAATCGCTAGCAAGTTTTACTAAGTTTTTTTGCTCTAATTCTTTGAGTTGCTTACGAGTAAATACTGAAGCGTCTGGATGAGCATACTTGGTTAATCCGCCAGCTTTAACAATTATCTCGGCCAACGTTTCACCGCGTCTAATGGTATATTTACCAGGGAAAACGAATTCGCCGCGCAGTTCAACCACATGGTTTTCGCTCCAAGCTGGAATTTTATGCACGTTTAAACGATCTTTACTTTTTAACGAGATATTGGCTTGAGTGTCACCAGTTAACGCTGACTTTAAGTCAACATTTAATGACACTTTACTAGCACCACGTTGAGTTAATACATTTCGGGTAATTTCAGCGCGCGCGAGGTAAGCAGATTCTTTCACGCCACCAGCTGCAGCTAATAAATCACGAACTTTGGCATTGTTAGCTAATGGATAAATACCTGGAAATTTAACTTGCCCGTCTACCTCAATAAGTTGAATAGGTTGACCTGATGCACCTTGTTGACGCAGCTTTCTCAACACCGGTTCTAACAAGCGTTGACGAGAAAACAACGCCATTTCACGGATGCTAATTTCTTTGTCTAACGCGTTATTGGTAATTTCCACTAACGACTTATTGACCAAACTTTCAGCGTCTTCATCAACGCTATCATTAAGCGCGATTCTTGAAGAGTGACCATCATACTTTTGCCAAAACGACTTTTCTTGGTAGCTGTTTTTCGCTTGTTCACGCTCTTTGGCAAACAATTGCTCTTGCGTGAATGCTAACTCGTCTAACGACAATGCTTCGTCAATTTGTTTGGTGACATTAGAAAAAACCAAAACTTTATCATTTGGCAACAAGGTTAAATTGTCGGCAGAGTCGACTTGCTTAACATCAAGTGCCTTTGCGAGATTAAATTGTAAAATTTCGATGTTTCTGGCTTGGTCCTTTTGTCGCACAACTAAGGCATAACTCAAGTCGGCATAAGGTAAAATATGAGAATTTAAATTGGGTAATAAATTCGCAATTTTTAGACCTTGCTGCCACTGATATTTACCAGGTCGTGTTACAGCACCAATAACGGTAATAGCTTGTTGATATACTCCTGAACTTTTAAGGACACGAATATAGTCGCCACTTTGTAGCAACTGTTTACGCTCGCTTTGCTCAGTTAAATCAACATTAATAATGCTGCGCAGGCTATGCTTATTGTAACGTTCAACTGTAGTTGCTTGTGGGTAAGCTGACGGTAATAAACCTCCGGCCATTTCAATTATGGCATTATAGTCCTCATCGGCTTTTATTTCGTATATGGCTGGGCGTCTAACCTCGCCAAGTATTGATACACTTCTACTTTGGCTTGGAATAAAAACCACATCCCCTGATTGCAATAAAATGTCACTGGAAGAGTCGCCATTAATAAGTAAATCATATAGATCAACAGTTTGTACAATTTTACCGGCACGTTTTACTTCAATATTACGTAATGAGCCAATATCACTAACACCACCGGCGGCAAAAATTGCATGGGTGACGCTCGACAATGAACTTAAAGTATAGGGGCCAGGCTTATATGCATCGCCCAAGACAAAAATACGCATTGAACGTAATTCCGCTAAACTGACCACCACATTGACACCAATAATGCTTTGCTTAATTCGTTCAGAAAGGAAGTTTTTCATTTCTGTAAATGCTAAACCCGCTATTTTCACCGGCCCGACATCAGGTATTAAAATAGTACCTTCTCGCGTAATAGGTAATATATGTTCGCTATTCTCTTTTCCGTATATTTGAATCGACAATTGGTCACCGACCCCTAAAATATAATGTTCAGGAATCGCAATATCCATGGTTGGTGTGAACGTGCTTGGCGCATTGGCAAAAACGTCCATACCGAACCTTTCTAGCGGCCTAAATAATTCTGCATCGCTGTCAAATAAAGAAGTGTCGGCTTGTTTATCGTCATTTAACTCGGAATTAGGTCTAGGAGAGACAGGTGTAACCGATGATTTTGTCGGCTGTTTACTAGTTGATATTTGTCCCATAACAGCATCTAAATCAACACCCATACTTTGCGCGAGCGCTTGCTGTTGAGCTTTAGGAAGACTTTTAAACTGTTCGATTTGTTGCTGACTAATTTGTGAAAATGCCGCAGTAGAAGAAAGCGTATAAAAAACTAGTAGTGTTGCCAGTTGGCGCAGAAAATTAATCATTTGAACGTATTTATTCCTATATATACGTGAATAAAACTTAAAACAAAACAGCGTGGAGTTTATCAGTTAGTGTACTGAGGTTAAAGTAACTTTTTATGCACAGTTTTAGTGATTTATGATTTAACTAAATAATCACCAAAATAAAAAATAATTATGCTATTTATCAAAACGGTAATGTTTATTTAAAAATAGATTGCTCGCTATTATCCTCAACGTTAAAATTTATGCCTTATAGTGAAAAACAACTAATCAGCGCGACGACAAAAGCCGAATGTCGTAATGTTAACGTTAAGATAGAGAGAAAAACCACTGACGTTCTAGTCTTTAGCTAACTAAATTGAATTTGTATATTTCTATTCAGTGAATAAAAGTGCTGATAAATACTACAAATGAAATATAAAAATCATATAACTTTCCACTCACTGCAGCAGAGATTAACCTGACATACTTGCCTTTCACGGCTAGCAAAGGTATAAAACGGGCTAGCTAAAGCTATTTAACACAATTTTGCTCAACAAATTGCCGCATTAACTAACAATGCAAATCAGCTAAATAATAATAATTATGATGTCGAGCATACTTTTTTAAGGAATTTTTAAATGACAAAACCTACAGCAGGCACTTTTTTCGGTCATCCGAAAGGACTGTTTCTTTTATTTGGTACTGAAATGTGGGAACGTTTTGGTTATTACGGTATGCGCGCGCTTTTGGTGCTCTATTTGGTAGCAAGCGTTCAAGATGGCGGTTTCGGCTGGACACCAGGTGAAGCCTTAAGTCTTTACGGCACCTTTACTATGGCAGTTTATTTAACACCGGTACTCGGTGGTTGGCTTGCCGATAACTTTATTGGCCAGCGTAAAGCGATTATCCTTGGCGGTATTATCTTTTCATTAGGTTACTTTACTTTAGGTATTCCTAAATCCATGCTTGTGGGTATGGAAGAAACTGTTTTCTATATTGGTTTAACGTTAATCGTTATCGGTAACGGTTTGTTTAAAGCCAACGTCTCAAGCCTTGTTGGTGATTTATATGAAGATGGCGATCATCGCCGAGATGGTGCCTTCACTATTTTCTACATGGGTATTAACTTAGGAGCATTCTTAGCGCCGATCACTGTTGGTGTTCTAGGTGAGCAAGTTAACTGGCACTACGGTTTCATTTTAGCCGGTTGTGGTATGCTGATTGGTTTAACACTGCAACTGTTATTCGCTAAGAAATACTTAGGTGATATCGGTGTAGTACCTTCGGCTAAACGCATAACCGAAGGACAAGCAACTCAAGCACCTATTACTTCACAAGATATTGATCGCATGAAAGTCATTTTAATTATGAGCATGTTCTCGGTGATTTTCTGGGCAGGATTTGAGCAAGCTGGCGGTTTATTTACGATTTATGCCTCTGACTTTACTGACCGTACTATCTTCGGCTTTGAAGTCGCTGCCTCATCGTTTCAATCATTGAATGCCATGTTTATTATTATGCTTGCGCCAATTGTTGCCTCTGTTTGGGTTAAAATGGGATCTAACGAACCAACGTCCCCGAAGAAGTTTGCACTTGCGATGGTATTTTTAGCTTTAGGCTTCTTCGTGATGCTCTGGGCTACCATGGTTCAAGGTGGTGATGTAACAGTGAAAGTTAGCATGCTGTTCTTAGTGTTTGCTTACCTTTTCCATACCTTAGGTGAGTTGTGTTTATCACCTATCGGTCTGTCTATGGTTACGAAATTAGCACCACTTAAGTTTACCTCAGTATTAATGGGTATTTGGTTCTTATTTACTGCGTTATCAAACAAACTCGCTGGTTTTATCGGTTCATTTGTTGGCGAAGGTCAAGAGATGGTCGACAATGCGGCTAATATATTTATGGGTGTTGGTTTAGCTGCCTTAATTACTGGTATTATTATCTTCATGTCAGCGGGTAAGTTAGTACAATGGATGCATGGTGCTGAAGGTAATGAGTCTCACGACCTTGAAGAAAAAATTGAAGAAGAAATTGCTGTAACAGGAACTCATGAAGGTATTTCTGAAAAGCAATAATTTTCATTATCAGGAAAATTAGCCTAATTTTTCTTTTATAAAAAACGAGCGATATTAAGTTATTGCTCGTTTTTTTATTTATATTCCCCCTACTATTTCAGTTTTCAACGTAAGATACCAGACAATGGAACTGACCTCCTTTCTGTTATAAAGTACGGCTTATATTTTTATACAATAAGAAACTACTGTGAGTGAATCTGTAGCGTCAAATAACCTAAGCCTAATGCCGAAAAGCCGGAGTGCTATTCGACAACACATTCGTGAGCAACGTCAGCAACTTACATCACAACAACAAGATCATTTTGCTACGCAGCTATTGCAGCACTTTATTACGGATCCTAAAATATTACAGGCAACACATATTGCCATTTACTTAACAAATGACGGCGAACTTAATACTGAAGTGTTAATTGCTTGGTGTTGGCAGCAAGGTAAGCAAGTTTATTTACCGGTTTTACACCCTTTCGCAAAGGGGCACTTACTTTTTTTGCATTACGAGCAACAGACGACATTGGTTAAGAATCAATACGGAATTGCCGAGCCAAAACTTGATGTAAGAAGCATTATACCGGTTAATCAACTCGACATAATTTGTACCCCATTAGTCGCCTTTGATAAAAGTGGTGCTCGACTTGGTATGGGGGGCGGATTCTATGATCGTACCTTAGCTGATTGGTACATTACCTATGAAAGCAAACAACTCACTAAGCCTTACCCGATAGGTTTAGCCCATAATTGCCAACTTGTTGAGACCTTACCCGCTCAGCAATGGGATATACCACTACCAGAAATTATTACCCCTGCTAAACATTATAAATTCGATTAGTTGCTTAGCGACAGATATTATATAATGCTTTAACTAGGCTATTTAAAGCTTACAGAACAACCACTCAAACCAACGGTAAACAAGGCCTATTATGACTCAAGATGAAATGAAAAAAACGGCAGCAATAAAAGCCCTAGACTATATCAAAGCAGATACCATCGTTGGTGTAGGTACAGGCTCAACGGTCAATCATTTTATTGATGCTCTTGCCACCATCAAAGACAAAATTATTGGCGCGGTATCAAGCTCTGACGCTTCAACTGAGCGTTTAAAGTCATACGGCATTGAAGTGTTTGATCTAAACAATGTTGATGGTATTGATGTTTACGTTGATGGCGCTGATGAGATTAACCCACATATGCACATGATTAAAGGCGGTGGTGCTGCTTTAACAAGAGAGAAAATTGTTGCTGCGGTAGCAAAAACGTTTGTTTGTATTGCTGATGATAGCAAGCAAGTGCCAATGTTAGGAGGCTTTCCATTACCGGTTGAAGTGATCCCGATGGCAAGAAGCTATGTCGCTAGAGAATTAGTCAAGCTAGGTGGCGATCCAGCCTACCGCCAGGGTGTTATTACCGACAATGGTAATGTTATTATTGATGTTCATAACTTAGAAATTCTCGATCCCAAAGCGCTAGAAAATAGCATAAATGCTATTGTCGGAGTGGTGACTAACGGTCTGTTCGCAAATCGTCCGGCAAACGTCTTAATTATCGGCAGTGTAGATGGTACAAAAATAATAAAATAACACTTTAGAGTTTATACCCTATATGGTAGTTTAGGTATCTAGCCATCTAAAATAGCATGCATTAAGCAATGTTTGATTGAGAGAAGTTAAACTATCATGAGCAACAATTCACTAGCGAAAGACAAAATAAAGATATTACTTTTAGAGGGCGTTCATCAAAGCGCCCTTGAAGAGCTAAAAGCCAAAGGCTACTCAAATATAGAATATCTTAAAACCTCACTTTCAGAAGACGAGCTGATTAAAAAAATAGCCGATGTACACTTCATCGGCATACGCTCTCGCACTGATTTAAATAAAAATGTTTTAAGTCATGCTAAAAAGCTAGTCGCCATTGGTTGTTTTTGTATTGGTACCAATCAAGTAGACAAAGCTGCTGCACAAGCATTTGGTATTCCGGTATTTAATGCACCGTTTTCAAATACCCGTTCAGTGGCAGAATTAGTTTTAGGCGAAACATTATTATTACTTCGCGGTATTCCTGAAAAAAGCGCACAAGCGCACCGTGGTATTTGGAACAAATCTGCTGTTGGCTCAGTTGAAGCTAGAGGTAAAACTCTCGGCATTGTTGGCTATGGTCATATTGGTATGCAACTGGGTATACTTGCCGAAACACTCGGTATGAAAGTTCGCTTCTTTGATATTGAAACTAAGCTACCTTTAGGTAATGCTAGCCAAGCCCCAACCATGACAGCATTATTAAAAGAAGCTGATATTATTAGCTTGCATGTTCCAGAGACGCCACAAACACAAAATATGATGGGTGCCGCCGAATTTGAAGTCATGAAAGACGGCGTTATTTTTATTAATGCATCTCGCGGAACGGTTGTTGATATTGATGCGTTATCTGAAGCTTTAGCAAGCAAAAAAGTCGCTGGTGCGGCAATTGATGTATTTCCAGTAGAGCCTAAAGGTAATGATGAAGAGTTCATCAGCCCATTACGCGCCTTCGACAATGTTATACTAACGCCGCATATCGGTGGTAGCACCAAAGAAGCACAAGAGAATATCGGCCTAGAAGTGGCCAGCAAACTTGCTAAATATTCGGACAATGGCTCAACGTTATCAGCGGTTAACTTCCCGGAAGTATCGCTACCAGAACACACGGGCACCAGTCGTTTGTTACATATTCATCGTAACCAGCCCGGTGTTTTAACGCAAATTAACCAAGCGTTCGCAAAACACAATATCAATATAGCGGCTCAGTACTTGCAAACGGCCGATCAAATTGGCTATGTGGTTATTGACATTGAAGCGGAAAATCGCGAACTTGCGCTAAAAGAGTTAAAGCAAATTGATGCAACAATAAGAACTAGATTATTACATTGATCACACTGCGCAATACAGTATTGTTATTAAAAACAACCTGTACTTAAAACAAAAAAGCCAAAGCAATTGCTTTGGCTTTTTTAACTCTGTTTTTCAGGCTAAGTAAATTAACTTAATACCGACTATCAGTACGATTAATAAAAAATTAGCATCATACAAACCCAGGCTGCAATGCCTGCGACTATATCGTCAAGCATAATACCTAAGCCACCATGACAGTTTTTATCTAGATAAGAAATCGGCCAAGGCTTTAAGATGTCAAAGAAGCGGAAAAGTGCAAATCCGACAAGAATAGTTTGCCACGTAACCGGCATAAGAAACATCGTGATGAGCAAACCGACGAATTCGTCCCAAACTATAGCGCCATGATCATGAACACCGGCATCTTTTGCCGCTTTGCCACAAATATAAACGCCAGTAACACTCATTAAAATAATCAGCGTTAAGTAAATCATATTATCGAGTGGTGCAAGTAAAAGAAATAGTGGTATTGCCGCTAAGGTACCAAAGGTGCCCGGTGCTTTCGGTGCTAAACCGCTACCAAAACCTAACGCCAAAAAGTGAATCGGGTTCGAGAGACGAAAATTTGCTGTAGATGTTGCCATGACTATTTTTTACTGCTTGCAAAGTGTTCAAAGCTTTTTGCATTAATAGCAATCGCTTTACTATTAAGCGTAGTGGTAATTTTTTCACTTCGATTTAGCTGACCAATACAGGTTATTGTATTGCCACTATTTGCTAAGGCTGTTTCCATGCCGACTTTATTATCTTCAGAAACGGTAAATAACAATTCATAATCATCGCCGCCGACCAATGCCATCTCAAAAGCTTCTTCGAGACTAACGGTATCACGCAAAGCGTTTGATATCGGTAAATCATCTAGCACAATGTTTGCGCCAACCTGAGATGCTCGACAAATATGACCAAGATCAGAAATTATACCATCAGATAAGTCGATAGCTGCACTGGCATACTCACGTAACGCTTGCCCAGCTAAAACTCTTGGTGTTGGATAATCTAAACGCCGACGTACGCTTTCACGATATTCTGTTGCAAGGTTTATCTCGTTAAAAACATCTTTAAGCGCTAAAGCAGCATCACCTATTTCACCCGTCACATATACCCAATCACCTGCCTTCGCCCCGGAGCGAGTAAGGTGTTTATTCATTGGTATTAGCCCTTGGGCTGTCACTGTGATAGCCAATGGTCCCTGCGTGGTATCGCCGCCAATTAATTGCACGTTATAATATTCGCACAACTCAAAAGCACCATGACAAAAACCTTCTACCCATTTCAGGTCAACTTCCGGCATCGTGATTGCCAAAGAAATCCATGCAGGCTCAGCCCCCATAGCGGCTAAATCCGATAAATTAACGGCAATGGCTTTATGACCAATGGCTTGTGCACTCGTTTCATGAGGAAAGTGCACACCAGCAACCAAGGTATCTGTGGTGATTGCAATATTTTGACGCTCTGATGGACTGACAATGGCACAGTCATCACCAATACCAAGCACAACATCTTTACGTTTAATCACTTGCTCAGTAAAGAAGCGCTTGATCAATTCGAACTCTTTCATATTACAACCAAATGATGATTATTCGTTCGGGCGAACAAGCTTAACAACTTTATCCAAAACACCGTTGACAAACTTATGGCTGTCATCAGCAGCAAATGACTTGGCTAATTCAATAGCTTCGTTGATGATCACTCGGTAAGGTACATCTCGACAATCAGAAAGTTCATAAACTGCAACACGTAAAATAGCTTTTTCTACATGATCAACGTCAGCTAATGGGCGATCAACATGAGGTGCTATTTTTTCATCAATGCTACTAACCTGGCTTGAAACACCGCGAAATAATTGCTGAAAATAAGGAATATCAAAACGACGTGCGCCGTTTTCAGTCAAAAAATTCGTCTCAATCTCAGTCACATTGTTCTGACTTAGCTGCCATGAATATACCGCTTGTACCGCTAGTTCTCTAGCTTTTCTTCTAGGTGATGGTTTCACAAAAGTATCCTATTATAACTTATCTAGCACGTTAACCATTTCTAAAGCACTTAGTGCAGCTTCAGCGCCTTTATTGCCCACTTTTAGGCCAGCACGATCAATAGCTTGTTCAATAGTGTCGGTAGTAATGACACCAAATGCCACTGGCATAGTATATTCCATAGCAACTTGCGCTAGACCTTTATTACATTCACCAGCAACGAAGTCAAAATGAGGCGTACCACCACGAATAACAGCACCAATAGCAATAATGCCATCGTATCCGCCTTTAGCTGCTATTTTCTTCGCTGCCACTGGTAGCTCATAAGCACCTGGAACACGAATAACGGTAATATCACTATCTGCAACATTGCCATGGCGCTTAAGGGCATCGACAGCACCTTCAAGTAAACTTTCAACCACAAAACTATTAAAACGAGAGACGACAATGGCGAATTTCTTACCGGTTGCGTCAAAGTTAGCTTCTACGACATTCATTTAAAAATCACCTACTGATAAAAATTGCCGCAATTCTAGCAAATTGCAGCCGACTGAGGAACTCGTTTTAACAATTTTATAGTAATAGTCGATAACTTTAGCATTAGGTAAATAATATCAACGGTGATTCTGTATCGTTTTCAATACCTTTCGATAGTTCGATTACAATGGTTTCTTTCGGTGATCGTGCCTAATCAAAGCGTCAGAGTATCAATGTCTTATAGCCAACTCGCTTTAATGCGTAAAATTAGTCGTTCTCAAAAATGGATGCGTTTCCTGTGCGTTACGCTAAATCAATTTGCTCATGGCACATTAAGCAGCATTTTTGTATCATAGTGGCATCTAACTTTAATCAAGACCCACTTGGAATTTTATGGCCATTTACTTTTCTTCAAATAAAATCCCTGCACTACAAGCGTTTAGCTTACATCAACGCCAAGCTATTCTGACTCTGGCACAAGCAAAGCTTTCTGCACCTGAAAAGTTTATTTTAAATATCATAAAGTTACTTTTACTGATCCCGCCCTTTCTTTTTATCGCCAATTTACAAGGCTTTGCTTTGATAGCAGCAATTATAATCGTGCTAATCGCCTATTTCATAATATTAAGACCAATCATGCTCTTTTTTGCACACAAGCATCTCGACCAAGCTATTCGTCAATATAAAAAAAGTGAACCTTAAGTTCACTTTTTTTATTGTTATACCCAAAACTAATATATTAAGGCTCTATTTCTTGCAGCTCTTCTAAGTAAGCATCAATATTAGCTTCTTCCTCTTGGTTAATTTCAACTGGAGGATTACCATCATATACTTTGTACTGCATATTTTGAAAATAGGCGTTTTTAACAAACTCATACGGGTCGATTGCATCATTTAAAATGGCTTCTTGGTCAGCAAATGCAGCTCGAGCTTCTAAACCTAAAATACCAGCGCGAACTATATTTGGCCAAAAATCAATAACGGCAAGTGGCCAGTAGTAGCGGTCAACAAAATCACCGACTTCTTCCCGCACAGATGAAGGACCAAGCGCAGGGACGACTATATAAGGTCCATCACCAACACCATAACTGCCAAGTACTTCACCGAATTCTTCTTGTTTTCGGTCCCAGCCAAAATCACTTGCTGGATCAAAAAAGCCTAGTAACCCCACTGTTGAGTTCAGCACAAAACGACCAGTTGATTCCGCTGCATCGGTAAATTTTGCTTGTAATAAATGGTTAATAATTGTCGATGGTTCATTTAGGTTAAGCGCCATATTATGCACACCTGAACGCAATTCTATCGGCATATATTCGACATAACCTTCAGAAGCAGGTTTGAAGACATATTTATCCGCATAATCCCAAGTAAAAGTCCAAAATGGTCGATTGATAGATTCCAAGGGATCTTTTGGATCAGATAAGCCTTGTTCTGATGATGGTGTGCTAGAGCAAGCGGTTAAAAACAACGAAAGCGCTAATATTAACAAAAGTTTAAAACTATAAATGGGTTGCTTTTGCCATGCTAAACTTCTATTTATCTTCACTTCAGAATCCTTGTTTTATAACGATGCTATAAATATGTCGTGGTAATTAATAAGCTAGCGATTAAGTTTTATTTTATCCACAGTTTATCATGGACAGCAAAACGCTAGCATTAAGAGTTTTGTTTAAAAAGTGTAATAGTCTATTTGGTATTGCAAGCGCATGACTATCGAAGTATTGAGGTTATTTTAACTACTATTTTACAACTCTCTGGCGATGAACAGCAAGTAACATTTCTGCTTCAGCTTTTGGAATATCACACTCTTGCATAATTTCAGCAATATCAGCTCCCAACTCAACCAACTTTTGCGCTCGAGTATATAATTTATCTTCGGGTTGTTGATGTAAAAGCTTATCAATGACTTCAACTTGGCTATTAAACAGCTCTTGAGTCACTTTAATACGATGCTCTAGCTGTTTGCTAACTTGTTCATTTTCTCTCTGCGATTCCTGACAATATTGCAGATTGTCATCTAACTGAGATTGGCTATCAGCAAGTAAAGTTTGCAGTTCTACTAACTGTATTTCTTGGTTCTGTAACTTCTGCTGTAATTCTTCGATTTGTCGACTAAAGCGGTTTTTGAGTGCTAGCAATAACATAGCAACAAGCATCACAATGGCAAATGCAATCAAACTGATCAAGTTAGCAGGTATATTTTCCATAGTATAAAAAGGCCGCTGAAATTAAAAAAGCCTGCTCAGCAGGCTTATTGACAAGCATTAGAATTGTTTTAATTCATCCCATTCAACATCAGAAAGCAGTTTATTCAAATCAACGAGGATCAATAGTTCATCATTGCGATTTGAAACTCCTTGAATATATTTTGCGCTTTCATCATTGCCAACATTTGGTGCTATGTCGATTTCAGAAGTTTTTAAATACACGACCTCAGCAACACTATCCACTAAAATACCGATAACTTGGGTCTCTGCTTCAATGATAACAATACGTGTGTTATCTGTGAGTTCAGCTGATTCCATGCCAAAACGAGCACGTGTATCAATAACCGTTACTACGTTGCCTCGTAGATTAATGATACCCATTACATACTCTGGAGCGCCTGGTACGGGCGCTATTTCTGTATAACGGAGTATTTCTTGCACTTGCATAACGTTAATGCCGTATGTTTCATTACCTAGCTTAAACGTTACCCTTTGCACTACTTCATCGTTAGTATCTACACTTTCATTCGCATTGCGTCTTTCATCAGACATACCGCTGGCCTCTTTCAATTTTGTGTACTATTTTAATGACTAGAATACTTATCTACTAAGTATACTGGCAAGTTTCAATTCATCAATTATTCTTGAGTAATATTTACGCCTTTTTCCAATAACTTAATCAAAGATTTAACATCGAGTAAAGCGCACATACGATTTTTTACTAATCCGGCAAGCCAAGGTCGCTTGTTTGGCGTATCCAACCATTTAACATCTTCTTGCTTAAGCGTTACGGTATCTGTCAAACTTTCAGCCGTTAAACCCCATGATGAATCACTTAACATAATAATATATTGATAACTTAGTGCAGAAATCAATGCTTCATCACACTTTTCAGGCATTACCCAACGTGCTGTATCAACAACACTTATTTTATCTTCACGATGTAGCATAACACCTTTAAACCAATCAGGTTTGCCCATTAATGACGTTATTTTATCGTTATTTAGTATGCCACCCAACTCAATAAGTGGTACGGCAATCATTAAACCTGCGACCTCAAAAAACATCGCTTGAAAATCACCTTGACGATAACTACGTTGATCTATCGCTTCAAAGCCACCTAAGCTTTTACGGGTTTTGATGTCATTTAGCGCTATTTTGCTGCTACTTTCTACTGACTTTCTTAGCGCAACCTTAGGTTCAATATTTGCCTGACTTGGCTTAATAATATTCTTAGCCTGTTCCGCACGGTTTTCTTGATAAAAACTTTTTTGTTCTGCTTTCGTCGAACTTAACGCTTCGGTATTTTCTTGCTCAAATATTTGTGGAAAAGTAGCACTAGCAAGTAATTTTTCTAGTGGCTTAATTTCTTTCTCTTTTACTGACAGGGTTTTCTGCGCTACTTCTTCTTCAGTAAGTAGCTCTGACAAATAGGTCTGCATCAATTGTTTACTTGCAGCTAAAGACTTTGACATGGGCTTACTTACTCACTGTGTTTAAATTAACTAAACATTTTAATAAATTTTTATAGGCAATGACACCACGGGAACCTGCCGCATAATCAGAAGGCACTTTTTGAGCAACACTGGCGTTACGAAAATTTGTATCGGTTGGTATAACACCAGGCCAAACGAAATCTCCGTAAAGTTCTTGTAACTTTCGATAAGTCATTAATGAAGCTTTAGTTCGTTTATCAAACATAGTCGGGACAATAGTATACTTAAATGGCTCAGCTTGTTCTCCTTGCATTATTTCCAAGGTTTTCATCATACGATCTAAGCCTTTTAACGCTAAGAACTCAGTCTGTACTGGGACAATAATTCTATCACAAGCCGCTAATGCATTTACCATAAGCACCCCTAAAATAGGCGGACAATCAATCAAAACATAATCATATTCATCTGCTATCTCTCGCATAGCTTTTTTTAATACTAATCCCATACCACCTTTATTACCAAGCGAACGATCCAGTGTTGCTAGGCCCATAGTAGCAGGTAGTATATCGATATTATTATAATGTGTTGGGCACAGGCTTTGCATAATTTGTTCTTTGGTTGACACCTGTAAAAACAAATCATAAACACTTAATTCCAAGTCCTCTGATTCGATACCAAAATAATAACTTAATGATGCATGCGGATCGGTATCGACTAAAAGCACTCGATTACCTTCTTCCGCTAATAAACCTGCTAAGGCAATGGTCGAGGTTGTTTTACCTACGCCGCCTTTTTGATTTGCAACTGTCCAAACTACCAAGTGTATTTCCTATTGTTCATTATCTTTTTGTTCGGGCGGATTAGCGCTTTCATTACTAGCATTCGCTTCTGCACGAGTTGTAATGCGAATACCGCCACTCTCAAGCCTAATAATACGAATTTCATCGTCAGCAGCACTTTCTGTATCTATGTTTTTAATCGCTTCAACATCTTTTACTGAAATACTCGGTGTTGCCAATAAATTGGCTTTCTCTAAACCATATTTAGATATCGCGATGACTACGCGTCGGTTTTTTGCCCGGCCCGTTGCGGTATTATTATCAGCATTGGGGTAATATTGCCCATAACCTTCTATCGCCATTCGAGCAGGGTTCAACGTTAATTCTTCTAACACTCTTAAAATTGCCGTAGCTCTAAAAACTGATAGTTCCCAATTCGAAGAAAATATCTCCGTCGCTATCACTTGATTATCAGTATAGCCTCTCACACGAATATAATTACTTGAGTCAGCAATTACCTGATAGATAACTGATAATATGTCCTTTGCAGCGTTAGTTGGCGATGATGAGCCACTAGGAAACAATAAACCACTGTTTAATTCTATTTCTAACCAATCGCCATCTATTTGAAGTTGCGCATAGCCAGACTCAACCAACTCGTATAATGCTTCATGAAGATCTTTTTCTAGCGATGTTAATGTAGTGCCGACTTGAGCATCGGAAACGTTAGACAGTGTCACTTCACCTGAGACAAGTTCAGGACCTGCATCTTCTAAAATACCATTGCCAAATAAGCGCTTATTGGTTTTTGAACTATTAACCGGCAAAATATCATCACCGTGACCACGGTTTTTAGGCTGCTCATCATTGGCTTGAAAAACACGACCTATAGACTCAGTTGCTGTTTCAAACGGCTCTTCATTGACCATAGCCATAGCATATAGCACAACAAAAAGCGCAAATAGTAAGGTCATATAATCAGCATATGAAACTAACCAACGCTCTACATTGTCATGCTCTACTGAGTGGCGTCGGGCACGTAAACGGTTCATTGTTCCAACCGAAATGCCGATAATTTATTTTCAATGGCGTGCGGGTTTTCTGCTAAAGCAATTGCGATAATGCCCTCAGTCATCATTTCGCGATACATAGTTTGCTGATGCACAATTGCTTTAATTTTATTTGCTACTGGCAGGTAGATTAGATTCGCAAAACCAACGCCATAAATGGTGGCGACAAATGCTGTGGCAATGCCTTGCCCCAGTAATTGTGGATCAGCTAAATTGGACATGGCGTGGATCAAGCCAAGCACCGCCCCCAAGATACCAATTGTCGGGCTGTAACCGCCCATTGATTCAAAAACATGCGCCGAGCGCAAATTGTGTTCTCGATATAAGTCCAAGTCGAGCTCAAGAGATACCCTAAGATTTTCAACTTCTACACCATCAACGAGTAAATTTAAGCCTTTGTTAACGTAAAAGTCATTTTCTTCTTCTGCGATATGTTCAAGCGATAAAAATCCAGATTCTCGTGCTTTTTCAGCCCAAAGTACGATAGATTCAATACCTTGTTCAATGTCATATTTAGGCGGTATAAACAACCATTTTAGCAATGTAAGTGCGTGTAAAAATTGACTTTGTGATGACTGCAACATTACAGCGCCAAGTGTTCCACCAAAAACAATAATAAAGGCTGGCAACTCTAATAACGAAGATATTGCACCACCATCAATAATAAAGCCTAAATAAACGGCCAAAATAGCGATAATCAGTCCTGATATACTCAGTTTATCCATGCTGTATTTCCTTAAGAATTGCAGATGGAAAGCTTTCAAGTGCCAGTGATAGTTCAGATATTCCTGCAACGGTTACCGCTTGCGGCATACCATAAACAACACAAGACTCCTCGTCTTGTGCCCAAATAGTTGCGCCTTTGGCTTTTAACAGTCGGGAGCCTTCACGACCGTCAGCGCCCATACCCGTAAGTATAACGCCCAAAACATTACCACCAAAGACCTTAGCAGCAGAACCAAAACTAATATCAACACTGGGTTTAAATGCAATCCGCTCAGAATCGTCGTCAAGTATTCTCAATTTTGCAGCATTTTCTGTGCCATCGATTATCATTTGTTTGCCACCTGGAGCCAAATAGGCGCAACCAGGCTTTAAAATATCACCAGACTCTGCTTGTTTAATATCTATTTTACAAAGTGTATTCAAACGGTTAGCAAAAGCTAAAGTAAATGCCGCAGGCATATGCTGAACCATAATAATTGGTAATGGGAAGTCTTTAGGTAATTGAGTTAATAATTTTTGCAGTGCAACAGGCCCACCAGTTGAAGTGCCTATCGCCAATAATTTGTATGATTTTCCGGAACTTTTTTTTACTACAGAGTTGTGTCGTGAACTTAACACGTTTGATGGTTTTAAGGTTGTTGATGTAACAACTTTAGTTTTTACGTCGCTGAGGGCACGAGAACGAAAAGTTGAAATGCGCGGTAATCTTGTGGCTTTCTTCCTTGCTAATTGCACAACGCGTTGACGCAATAAACTACCAGCATCTTCAGTATTTTTAGCAATTTCATTAAACTTCTTAGGCAGAAAATCTAACGCCCCCGCATCTAATGCCTCAAGTGTTGCTTTTGCACCCGCGTGAGTTAGAGAAGAAAACATGATAATGGCGGTTGGTGCTTTTGCCATTATCTGTTTAACCGCATCAATGCCATTAAGTAAAGGCATTTCTATATCCATAGTAATAACATCAGGCTTCAAGGCTATCGCCTTTTCTACTGCGTCAATGCCATTTATTGCGACATCAATAACCTCAAGCTCAGGATCATTATTGAGAATATCCGTTACTCGGCGTCGAAAAAAACTGGAGTCATCAACCACCAAAACTTTAAAGGACATTTACCATCTCTTTCCTGTCTTTATAACGCTTTACGAGCGCAATTTTTTATTCACTATCGATTTTTTTGCGTAATATTTCAACATATTAGGTACATCAATTATCAGTGCAATACCACCATCACTTGTTATTGTAGCACCCGCCATACCTGGGGTTCCGTGCAATAATCTATCGAGCGGTTTAATAACCACTTCTTCTTGACCAATTAAGCTATCAACAACAAAACCAATTTGTTGACTTCCTAATTGAACAATAACCACATGACCTCGACCTCGTGGTTTTTCAACATAATTACGCACTAACCATTGGTCAAGGTAAAACAGTGGAATAGCTTTTTCACGAACAATAATCGTCAACTGCCCGTCGACCATATTGGTTTTAGTTAAATCAAGATGAAAAATCTCGTTAACTGCGGCTAACGGTAATGCAAAAGTTTGCGTACCTATAACCACCATAAGTGTCGGTAATATCGCAAGTGTCAATGGCACTTTGATTTCAAGCACGGTGCCAACACCCATTTCTGAGTCGATATTAACGGTACCATTGAGTTGCGTGATTTTTGTTTTTACAACATCCATCCCAACACCACGACCTGATACTTCTGAAATTTCAGTTTTTGTTGAAAATCCAGGTGCAAAAATCAAACTAAAAGCTTCTTTATCCGGCATACGAGCAGCAGCATCAGCGTCTAAAACACCTCGTTCTACAGCAATTTCTTTCAATTTCTCTGCATTCATACCGGCACCATCATCGCGAATGGTGAGGAGAATGTGATCGCCTTCTTGTGATGCCGACAATACCACAATACCTTCACGTGGTTTACCAGATGCTTCACGTTTATCTGGATCTTCAATGCCATGATCAACAGAATTGCGCACAAGATGCACTAATGGATCAGCAAGAGCCTCGACTAAATTTTTGTCTAAATCCGTTTCTTCACCTTCCAGAATAAGTTTAATTTCTTTATTTAAACTACGTGCTAAATCACGCACAACACGAGGGAAACGACCAAAAACTTTCTTAATAGGCTGCATACGCGTTTTCATTACCGCGCCTTGCAAATCTGTTGTCACTGCGTCTAGATTTGATACTGCTTTAGTTAAGTCTTCATCTTCTTTTGTCATGCCTAAACTAGTCAGGCGATTACGCACTAGCACTAGTTCGCCGACCATATTCATAATTTGATCTAAACGTTTGGTGTCTACCCTAACCGTTGTTTCACCTTGTGAAGCTTTTGCCGGAGTAGATTTTTGTTCGCTTGTTGGCGCGGCTTTATTCACTGCAGGCTTAGCTGGTGGAGGATTTTGAGCAGGAGTAGTGGCCTTAACAACTGGAGCAACTTTTGCCGCAGGTTGTTCTATTGGGGCCTGCGCCTTAGGACTTTGACCTTTACCGTGAAGTTCATCTAGCAATGATTCAAATTCATCATCATCAATTTCTTCTGACGATTTTGCATTAACTTTTTTATCATTTGCTGTTGCTACAGCCGGAGAAAAAGCGCCCTGTCCATGAAGCTCATCTAATAATGACTCGAATTCATCATCTGAAATATCATTACTATTCGATGTGGTTGGTTGTGCAGGAACATTTGTTGATGGTGCTCCTCCACCGTGTAATTCATCTAAAAGGCGCTCAAATTCATCTTCTGACATTTCATCACTTGAACTACTCGTAGTAGCAGGCTCTACAGCAGGAGCTTGTGCCGCAGGAGCAGCTATTGTTTCTTGGCCTTCAGGCTCTGATAGTCTATGTAGTTCGGCTAGTAAACTTGGGTCTGCGCTAGATAAAGCTTCTTGATTTTGCACTTGAACAAACATTTCATTAATCGTATCAAGCGCTTTTAATATGACATCCATCAGCTCTGAAGTCACTGAGCGTTGCTGATTCCTTAACGTATCAAAAACATTTTCCGCACCATGACAAGCATCAACTAGTTCGGTAAGTGACAGAAAGCCGGCACCACCTTTTACCGTATGAAAACCTCTAAAAATTGCGTTGAGCAACTCAGCATTATGAGGGTCATTTTCAAGTTCAACTAATTGCTCCGACAAGGTCTCAAGTATTTCTCCAGCTTCAATTAAAAAATCCTGAAGAATTTCTTCATCTTGTTCAAATGACATTCAGTTACTCCTATTAAAAACCTAAGCTTGATAATAAATCGTCGACATCATCTTGATCTGACACCACATCGCTACGACTTTCGCTATTCATAATTGGGCCTTCTACTAAGTTTTCGCCCACTTTTGGCATATAACTCGGTTTTTCTTCCTCAGAAGAAAGACCAAATGCTGTCAGCATGTTTATCAAACTATCTTCAACTTCACGCACTAAATCAATAACTTTTCGTATTACTTGGCCAGTGAGATCTTGGAAATCTTGCGCCATTAAAACATCAGTCATCAAACCATGAATTTTATTTGTTTCTTTTTCTGTCGTTTTCAGCAACACGTCGATATCGCGACATAATACTTTGAATTCACCAATATCAAGTTCATTGTGCATTAACTTATGCCACAGCGGATTAACCATACTAATTTGTTGTTGTATACTATCGACAACCGGAAAGATAGCCTCCACAGCATCCATAGTTTTATTAGCCGCTTCTTCTGTGCGGCTAATAACAAAATTCAACCTTTCTTTAGCATCAGGAATATCCGCGGTAGCTAAATCATTCAAACGCGAATCAAGATGAAAGTTATTCAATGAGTCATGCAACTGCCGAGTCAACTTACCTATTTCTGCAAATAGCGCTGTATTTATCGGACTTTGAATCTCTGCAATGAGCTCATCAGCTTTATCTTGTTGGTCTGTTTCTATGTATTCAACTAATAGCTTTGCTTGTTCCAAAGAAACATGGACACTAGTATTTGTATTCATATGACGTCCTTGCGTAACAAAATTTGATGTTCAACCAATACAATCAGTGGTTAACCAAGGCGTTCAAAAATTTTATCAAGCTTAGTATTTAGCGTTGCAGCAGTAAATGGTTTTACAATATAACCATTGACTCCAGCTTGTGCCGCCATAACAATTTGCTCTTTTTTCGCTTCAGCAGTCACCATCAATACGGGAATGTGCGACAATTTACCATCAGCTCTAATCGCTTTTAGTAAATCAATACCTTGCATTCCAGGCATATTCCAATCGGTGACAACAAAATCAAAATCACCTTCTTTAAGCATAGGTAGCGCTGTACTACCATCATCCGCTTCTGAGATATTGGTGAAACCTAAGTCACGTAACAAGTTTTTGATTATACGTCTCATTGTTGAAAAATCGTCAACAACAAGCACTTTCATATTTTTATCCAAGGCACCCTCCGGTGAGAACATTTAAAATTCTAACGATACTAGTATTCTACTTAACTTTGCCACGATTGCATACGAGCTTTTAATCTATGCATCGCCTGACTGTGTATTTGACTTACCCGTGATTCACTGACATCAAGTACTTGGCCAATTTCTCTCAAGTTAAGCTCTTCATCATAATACAACGACAGTACTAGAGCTTCACGCTCGGGTAAAGAGGAAATGCATTCCGCCAGCGATTTTTTAAAGAAACTATGTTCAATGTTAGCATATGGTTCATCTTGATGATGACTATGTTCTATTTCAATAACATCTTCGCTAACACCTAAATCTTCAATACCCAGTATTTTCCCTGAGCTAACTTCATTAAGCATATGATGGTAGTCATTCATCGAAATATCAAGTTTTTCAGCAACTTCTATATCTGTGACATCACGGCCGTGTTCAGCTTCTAAGTTTTTTATTGCCTCACTGATAGTGCGACTATTTTTATGCACTGAGCGTGGAACCCAGTCTCCACGACGTATTTCATCTAACATAGCACCGCGAATTCTAATGCCAGCGAAGGTTTCAAAGCTTGCACCTTTGCTATTATCAAAATTATTTGCCGCTTCGAGTAAACCTATCATGCCCGATTGAATAAGATCATCAACGAGTACACTGGCAGGTAATCTGGCCAGTAAATGATAAGCAATTCGTTTAACTAATACAGTGTGTTGTTCCAACAAAGCCGATTTATCAACACTATAAGTATGTAATTTTACCACTATAGCTCACTTTTCTGTTGGTTAGTGTTCTAACAATTGCTCAATAAAAAACTCTAAGTGCCCTGAAGGTTGCTGTGGCACTGGCCAACTAATGATATTTTTAGCGAGTGATTTAAAGCTAATTGACGCCGGAGAATCTGGAAATGCTTCAACAATGGCTTGTTGTTTTCTAACCGCTTTGCGAATATTTTCATCGTAAGGTATGACAGCAACTAACTCTAAAGTAACATCGAGGAATCTATCGGTGACTTTTGAAAGTTTAGCAAATAGCTGTTGACCTTCTTTTGCACTGCGTACCATATTGGCAACAACTTTAAATTTGAATAAACCGTGATCTCGACTTAATAGCTTCATCAATGCGTAGCAATCGGTTATTGATGTTGGCTCGTCACATACCACTAGTAAAACATCTTGCGAAGCTCGGCAAAAGCTCAATACCATATCAGAGATACCCGCAGCGGTATCAACGATGAGAATATCAAATTTGGTTTGCATATCGCTAAAAGCGCGAATCAGGCCAGCATGCTCAGACGGAGTCAAATCCACCATAGATTGCGTGCCTGATGTTGCAGGAATAATGTTAATACCAGCAGGGCCTTGAATGATAATATCATCCAATTCACACTCACCTGATAACACATGAGATAAATTGCGCTGGACACGCAAACCTAACATCACATCAACATTAGCTAAACCTAAATCGGCATCTAGTACTAATACCCGCTTGCCTAATTTAGCTAAAGAAATAGCGGTATTTAATGATACGTTAGTTTTACCTACGCCACCTTTACCACCAGAAACTGCTATGACTTTTATATGTTGGGGATCTTGCATCTTTCTTAAGCCACTCGCTTGATCTATCATCTAGTTAACTTCTCTATATAACCACGCCGCTTAACGTAAGACGGCTATACGGCAGCTGCTGCGGGTGTCCGCCATGAGGCAGCCACTGAACTCTGAGATTTTATCGCCATTCTATCTGCAAGCGTAACCAATTTCTCAGCATTTGCAACCTTAATATCTTCTGGAACTCTTTGGCCATCAGTAAGATAGCCAATAGCTAAACCATTTTGCAGTGATGTGGTAATAATTTCACCAACACTCAGGCTTTCATCTAGCTTGGTATAAATACAGCCCGCTAAAGGGATGCGTTTAAATCGTTCGACGTTTTCTTGCATTACACGCTGTTGAGTATTAGCAGATAACACTAAGTAGTTCCGAATTCTAACACGAGCATTAGCGATTAAGGTAGTCAAATGCTCGGCTAAGCGCATATCTCTTTGGCCCATGCCTGCGGTATCAATTAAGATTAATTTCTTTTGAGAAAATTGTTGTAAAAGACTATCTAACTCATTGCCATCATTGGCAAGTTTGACTTGACAACCAATAATACGACCATAAGTAGAAAGCTGTTCAAAACCAGCGATACGATAGCTATCCGTCGAAATTAACACCACTTGATCTGCACCATGAATTTGAGCAAAACGAGCCGCAAGTTTCGCAATAGTGGTGGTTTTACCAACGCCTGTTGGTCCAACAAGAGAAACAACACCACCACGTTGGATGATATCGTTATTAGTCGTATTTAGCTGCTGGGCAATGATATGTTTTGCTTGTTGCCAAGCATCTTGCTCATGAGTATTCGCAGGAATATAACCAGCAATTTGATCAGCAACTTGTTCGTTGAGGCCCATCGCCATTAATTTGTTAACCAAGACTGCGCGCATAGGGTCTTTTTGCGCCATATCTTGCCACATCAAACCAGACATTTGGTGCTCTAATAACTGACGAATTGACGACATTTCTTTTTGCATATTATCAAATTCAGCGCTACTCACGCGATGATCACTACTCGATTTATTTTGTTCAGAGGACGTATTCGACTTAGCTATTGTCTCATTAAAATATGTACTATTTTCTTCAATGTGGCTAGCAGCTGTTGACTGCTCTGCGGACTCTAACGGGTTAGATTGTTCTAAACGAGAAGTGAAGTTTTTAAACTGCTGTTCAATATCGGGTGCGGCAATATTATTACTTTTTGCAGGGTTATTATTTACTTTGGCTGCTGAATTTTCTATTTGACTATTAAATGCTCGCGTTGCAGGTGCTTTATCGTAGCCATTTTGCTGTACTTGTCGACTGAGCAATGCTGCTAAGCTATCTACTGGTGCTGCTGCAGACTGCGCTACTGAATCAGGTGCTTGGCTAATTGCCACTGTATCTTCGGTAAAATCTGCACGTTCTTCAGGTGCAGCATGAAGCTCTTGATTCTGAGTTGTTGCTGACTGCGCTGGCTTAACGTTTTGGTTGTAATCAACCGCTGCCATTAATTCGACACCTTCAGCAATTTTTTTATTAGACATAATCACTGCGTCAGCACCTAGCTCTTCTTTAATTTGTGCTAGTGCAGTTCTCATATCTTTTGCTACATAACGTCTAATTTTCACAGCCAACCCCTTATAATTCAGTACAACTTACATTGAAATATTTTTTACTGACCGATAGCACTAACAATTTTTATTTGTTTGTCATCAGGAATTTCTTGATAAGAAATTACCCGTAACCCTGGGATAGTATATTTAACAAATTTAGCGAGTACTGAACGTAAAATACCTGACGTTAATAAAATTGGTGTATCGCCAGCCATTTCTTGCTGTTGTGCACCATCGGTCAATGATTTTTGTAACCGTTCTGCTAAACCTGGTTCGATACCTGCGCCATCGTCTCCAGCCATTTGCATTGACTGATGCAACATCTGTTCCAGCTCTGGCGACAAAGTTATGACGGGCACTTCAACCGTCGGTCCAACTAACTCTTGAACAATGAATTTTCGCAGTGTAATACGTACAGCTGCAGTTAGCACTTCCGGGTCTTGACTCTTAGGACCGTACTCTACTAATGTTTGTATTATGCTACGCATATCACGTACTGCAACGCCTTCATTCATTAGGTTTTGTAATACTTTAACTATGCTACCAAGTGACAATACATCAGGGATCAAGCCTTCAATCAACTTAGGATAACTCTTAGCCAACATATCAAGTAGGTTTTGTACTTCTTCATGTCCTAATAATTGCGCGGCATTATTAGTTAAAATTTGACTTAAGTGTGTTGCTAGCACAGTTGCAGAGTCAACAACGGTATAGCCAAGTGACTGTGCATGTTCCCGCTGCTCTTGTTTTATCCAAACAGCATCTAAACCAAAAGCAGGATCTTTTGTGGCAATTCCATCAAGTTTACCAAATACTTGCCCAGGATTGATTGCCAGCTCATGATCATGGCGAATTTCAGCTTCCCCTATGGTCACCCCCATCAATGATATTTGATAACAGTTAGGGTCTAAATCTAAATTATCGCGAATATGCACGGCAGGCACCAAAAAACCAAACTCTTGAGAAAGTTTTTTTCTTACGCCTTTAATACGATTAAGCAGCTCTCCACCTTGGGCTTTATCAACGAGAGGGATCAAACGATAACCAATTTCAAGACCAATAATATCGACATGATTGACATCATCCCAACCTAAGTCTTTCACTTCTGCTTCTTGTTGCTGATTTTGCACATCAGCCGCTTGGCCTTGCTCCACTAGTTGCGCCGCTTTTGCGGTTTTATATTTACTACTAAAAAAGGCAACACCAGCGATCAATACCGCAAAAATCAAAAATGCCACATGTGGCATACCTGGAACAATGCCCATGACAAACATCACACCGGCTGCAATATAAAGTGATTTTGTTTGGCCAAGTTGACTACTGACTTGCTCCCCCATATCTTGCGAAGTATTTTGACGCGTAACAACTATCGCGGTACCCACTGATAAAAGCAGTCCAGGGATTTGTGCCACTAAACCGTCACCAATAGTTAATAAGGTATAAATTTCTACCGCGGTGTCAAAACTCAAATCATGTTGAACCATGCCAATTACTAGACCACCGATGATATTGATAAAAAGAATTAAAATACCAGCAACCGCATCACCTTTGACAAATTTACTCGCACCATCCATCGAACCATAAAAATCCGCTTCACTGGTGACTTCAACTCGACGTTCACGGGCTTGTTCTGCAGTAATAAACCCTGCATTCAAATCCGCGTCAATGGCCATTTGTTTACCCGGCATCGCATCCAGGGTAAAACGAGCAGTAACTTCTGAAATACGTCCCGCACCTTTTGTGATTACGACAAAATTTATGATGATAAGAATAAGAAATACCACAAGACCAACGGCGTAATTACCGCCAATAACCACAGATCCAAAGGCTTCTATGACTTTACCTGCCGCTGCGGGTCCTTCATGACCTTCGAGCAATACGACTCGAGTACTGGCAACATTAAGCGCTAAACGCAAAATAGTGGCTATCAATAGCACAGCAGGAAATGAACCAAACTCGAGTGGCTTGAGGGTATAGACCGTGATCAATAATACAACGAGAGACAAGGCTATATTGAAAGAAAAAAGAATATCTAACAAGAATGCTGGCATCGGTAAAATGACCATACCAAGTGCCGCCATTACAAGAAATGGCGTACCCAAACCAGACAGTGCGTTAAGTTTTTGTTTCTTTAAATTATTAAAAGTTGCCGTTAACTGCATGAGCTCTTAGTGATAATTTTTTGACATGTAGTACGTTCAGCAATAATCAGACCATCTAGCACTAAGGGCAGCTAATTAAATTTGTAGTGAGGGATTTTTAAACAATACGACTATTTTTTATCAGATACCTACATCAATAGCGATAATCGTCCGGAATTGGTAAATTTTTAGCTACGGCTTTCGGGCGTCGGGCCTTACCTTTTTTATGGGCACTGAGTTGAAAAATAAACGCTAATATTTGTGCCACGGCAGCAAATAGCTGCTCCGGAATTTCTTCATTGGGTTCAGCGGTATAATATAATGACCTTGCTAACGCAGGCGATGCTACAATTTCAACATTGTGTTCTTTGGCTATAGTACGAATATGCAAAGCCATTTCGTCAATACCTTTTGCCACTAATATAGGAGCACCACCAACCTCAGCATCATATTTAAGCGCTACGGAATAGTGCGTGGGGTTGGTGATCACCACATCAGAGTTTGGAACTTCCTGCATCATACGACGCTGTGACATTTCATATTGCGCTCGCCTTATGCGACCTTTTGTTTCAGGACTACCCTCAGAGTTTTTCATTTCATCTTTAATTTCTTGCTTGGTCATTTTTAATTGTCGATTGTGATTCCACACTTGATATGGCGCATCAATAACCACAATAATGCCAATCGATAACGCTAAAGCTAAAAACATCCAAAGTAATAAAGAAACCGCATGAGAAAAGTTGTGCGGAATATTTTCAGTACTTAAATTCACTATCTGACCAAATAAGCTGTTTAGTAGCAAATATGCTGAAATAAAGATAACAAAAAACTTCAGAATCGACTTAATAAGCTCGACATAGGCTTGCACGCCAAACATGCGTTTGAAGCCTGCAATAGGGGAAAGCTTGCTAGCTTTAGGGGCCATGGCCTCCCATGAAAAGCTCATACCACCCAGTAAGGTATTACCAATAAATGCAGCAACGACAATGATAATATGTATCCAAAGAAAGGGCACCAAAATTGCGCTAACGCCGTCGCTCGCTACTTGATATAGCGCATGTGGATCCATGGCTTCTCGACGATTTAAGCTGAAAAGACGTTTCATCATCACCGACAGCCCTTCAACAAGAGAATTTCCCATCAGCAGCAGTGCTGCGGCGCTACCAACGAGTACAAACATAGTGCCAAGATCTTTCGAACGCGCTATTTGACCTTTCTTACGCGCTTCTGAGAGCTTTTTTGCCGTCGGTTCTTCAGTTTTTTCACCACTATCCGATTCAGCCATTAGGGTGCGGCTCCACAATTAATCAAATAACAACTAAAGTCTAATGCCCGCTGCCATTGCATAACAAAATGGCTATAAAAATTCCCCATGGTTAACCACATGATCAACAAACCCGCACACATAGTAATCGGGAAGCCAATAGCAAAAATATTCAATTGTGGTGCTGCCCGCGTCATAATGCCGAAGGAAAAGTTAATCAATAACATCGCCGTTAAAGGCGCAATTGCCAACGACAACGCAGTGGCAAACATCCAACCCCCCCACTCGGCAATTTCTTTAAACTTAACACTAGAAAATTCGGTCGCAGGAATTGGAATGGTATCAAAGCTAGCCACAACAAACTGTAAGTAAGCCAAATGACCGTCCATCGCCCAAAATAGCAGTGACGACAAGATGAGAAAAAACTGTCCTACCGCGGGTACATTCGTACCACTAGCAGGGTCGACCAATGATGCGAAGCCCAAACCAGTTTGCATGGCGATAATCTGCCCTGCAAGCGTAAAGGTGTTTACCACCATGACAGTTACAAAACCTAGCATAATGCCAACAATCATTTGTTCGCCAATTAACAACGCTGTCGCTAATGAAAATAAATCGCCGACACGTGTTGGTGGTAGCGCAGGCATAACAGCGACCGTTATCGCTAAACAAAAAAACAGTTTTATGCGCCCAGGGATAGCTTTTGCCCCTAAGCCAATCATCGACATCACCATCGCGGAAATACGCGCCAACGGCAGCAAAAAGTCAGCCATAGTTTGATTGATAACTGACTCAGTAAACTCCATGGTTAACTCACCACACTAGGAATACTACCAATCAGGCGAATAGCGTAATCCATTAGTTTTTGCACCAACCAATGTCCGCCCATAATCAAAGCAAGTAAAGTCACGATTAAACGCGGCAGAAAACTCAAAGTTTGCTCGTTTATTGAGGTCGCCGCTTGAAATACCGCAACGACTAAGCCGACAAGTAAACTCGGGACAATAACAGCACTAACCAAGACGATAACTAAAAACAAAGCGTCTCGTAAAATATCGACAAAGACCTCAGGACCCATTACGTGGCTCCCATACCATAGCTTGTTGCTAGCGTACCTATCACCAGATTCCAGCCATCAATAAGTACAAATAACATGAGCTTAAAAGGCAATGAAACGATCATCGGCGATAGCATCATCATACCCATGGCCATCAAAATACTCGCAACAACTAAATCTATGATCAAAAAAGGAATAAAGAGCATAAAACCAATTTGAAAAGCAGTTTTTAATTCGCTAATGACAAAAGCTGGGATGATTACCGTCATCGGTAAATCAGTTGGTTTATCAACTTTCGTTATTCCCGCCATTTGGGCCAGGGTATCAAGATCTTTGATACGCGTTTGCTCTAACATAAATGCTCGCAATGGCACTTTAGCTTTGTTAATCGCCTCGACTGAGGTTAATTGGTCTTGTAAATATGGCTGAATTGCTCGTTCATTAATTTGGTTATAGACTGGCGTCATAATAAACAAGGTCATAAAGAGCGTAATACCTATAATCACCTGATTTGACGGCGTTTGTTGCAAACCAAATGCTTGTCGTAAAATAGCCATTACTACCACAATACGGGTAAACGATGTCATCATAATTACCGCTGCTGGGATAAAGCTCAGCGCGGTCATAAAAATCAGTATTTGTAAGGTAATAGAATATTCTTGTGAGCCATCGGGATTCGTTGTCAAAGTCAAAGCCGATAATGAAAGATCATTGGCGGCAAAGCTAGTATTACTCATCAACATAAACGACAAAATCGTCACCAGAAAAATTACGATTTTTTGCGACGATAATAATGACTTTTTATTTTTGTTTATCATAAGTTTTTATCGCTTTTTGTTTAAGTAATTTTGCTAATGACTGAGCAAAATCGCCACTATTTTCTTTGCTCGTTACCAAAGGTTCATCAAGCGTTTTCAGTAAGCTAATTTGTTGTGGAGTCACGCCAAGTAATAATTGTTTTTCTCCGGCTTGCACGACAACAAGCTTTTCTTTTGAACCCAAATGCAGACTAGTCACTATTTTCAAACCATTAATAGCATGTTGTGCGCCTTGAAAACGCTTTAGCACCATAGCACTAACAACAATCACTGCTAATACCATCAGCAATGACATGATCATGCTCATGGCATCCATATTCGCTGTCACATGCTTACCAACCTCTACAGGGGCAACCTCTAGCGAAGTCACGCTCTTGGTCGCCTCTTCTGCATGAACCAAGGTCAAACAAGCGCACCAGATAATAAATGCTGAAAGAATATTTTTCATTAGCACTATTTTAATTTTTTAATACGTTCAACTTGGCTAATAACATCAGTCAAGCGGATACCAAACTTATCGTTAACGACCACCACTTCTCCGTGAGCAATTAAGGTACCATTAACCAGTACATCAAGTGCCTCACCAGCTACACGGTCAAGCTCAACAACTGAGCCTTGGTTAAGCTGTAATAAATTTCGAATGCTGATATGACTGCGTCCTACTTCCATAGAAATCGTAACAGGTATGTCGAGAATAGCATCAAGCTTACGTTTCTCCTCGCCGGTAATAGGTTCATTATCTTCTTGCAAATCTTCTAATTCGACAGTTTCAGCAGCTTCTGCGGCAGCCTGCTCATCCATCGCTTCGTCCCACATGCCTAAATCACCTTCGTTTTCTGTACTCATATTACTTCGCCTTAATTTTTACCAAGTCGCGTCAAAAGATCCACGCGACTTGTTTAGTATTTGCTAATGATGCGATTTATATACCAATTCAAAACAACTGTTTATAAATCATCTTCTAATAAATGTAGCTCTGCGTCACTATCCAAACGCTTACCGCCTTTAGTTAAAATAGTCAGCTCTGATTTAACTGACTCTGGGCGTTTAATTTTTGATTCAATTTTCAATGCTAAATTATCACGACTGCGGCCAAGCTTCGCTCTAAATGAAGGTAAGTTTTCGATTAAAACGGTAATATGGTCCGGCATCTCAATTGGAATAATGTCGCCCGCTTTAAAGTCCATAATCTTTTGTAGCGATAACTCTACTTCTAAAAACCTTGTTGAAAGCTCTACGGGCACATCCATAATTTCATCACGCAATGCCTTTGACCAACGCATATCTGTGTCTTCTTTATCACTTTGCACACCAGCATCAAGTAACTCACGAATGGGTTCTAACATTGAGTACGGCAGTGCGACGTGAAAATCGCCACCACCACCATCAAGTTCGATATGAAAAGAGCTAATCACCACCACTTCTGTCGGGCTAACGATATTGGCCATTGACGGGTTAACTTCTGAATCAAGATATTCAAACGACACGTCCATCACAGGTGACCATGCTTCTTTATAGTCTTCAAAGATGATTTTTAACAGCATCTGAACGATACGACGTTCTGTCGGGGTAAACTCTCGGCCTTCAATTTTCGCGTGGTATCGGCCATCACCACCAAAAAAGTTATCGACTAAAATAAATACCAATCGCGCTTCCATGGTAATTAGTGCCGTGCCTTTTAATGGGCGAAAGCGCACCATATTCAAGCTTGTTGGTACAAACAATGTATGGACGTACTCACCAAACTTGATCATTTGAATACCATTAATAGAAACTTCAGCGGTACGGCGCATCATATTAAAAAGGCTAATTCGCATATGGCGAGCAAAGCGTTCATTAACCATTTCCAGTGTTGGCATTCGACCACGAACAATAC
>OJDR01000037.1_pt1 | contig 61371 bp, 60 predicted proteins | sample 1593081 | NCBI WGS metagenome assembly OJDR01 (sample SAMN05416873, study PRJEB24817) | seawater metagenome | isolation source: Sea water | place: Canada:Atlantic | collected 2013-11
CACGCTGTTCTACTGGGGAAATATAGCCTGTAGGTAAAATACCAAGCCGCATAAGGTGAGCGAGGAAAAAGGCATCGTATTTATCATCAGTACGTTTAAGCCCTTCATATTGAATAACCTTTGCGGTATTCACCAGCTGCACCTCAAACCCAGCTTCCATAAGGGCATCAGCTAGCCAATACCAATTAAAAGTAGACTCTATAGCAATAGCCTCTAATCGCCGCTTAAAAGGCTTTAGAGCCTGAATAGTCAAGCTTGCGTCGTTATCAAACTTGGCTTCAAATAAGCGTTTATCCTTTCCGTCAATTACGCAAAGGTAATGGTTATTTGAATGTAAATCGATTGCAGCATAAAGTGTCATAGTGGTCTCCAGTTTTGTTAGGTTGCACTAATCAATTTAGTCCGTTTTACGGACACTGGGGGCTTACCTATATGATTATCAGGTTTTGCATCGTGCGTTTAGCAAAACGCAAGACTTGACCCCAATCCCCACAATCCCCAATGCGTTTAGCAAAATGCAAGACTTGACCCCGTTCCTGACCTTCCCCTCGGCGCTTTTTATTAGCTTTTCAAGAAAAGTTAATTTCCATTATTTAGCCGCTGTTATTTTTCACTGGGCGCTACCAAAGTTTCCACACCGTTGGATACTTTTACAACCTCTATTGTAGATTCGATATGTTCCTGCCCCCATAAAGTCATTGCCTTGATGGCCGGAATTAGGGTTAAGCCTTTTTCGGTTAATAGGTACTGATAGCGTGCTGGTCGCTTTTGATAAAGCTTCTTAGAAATAACCCCCAAACTTTCCAGTTTAGAAAGTCGATCAGCAAGAGTGCTGGTTGGTATCCGCTCCCATGATAATTCAAACTCCTTAAACGAACGTTTATCGAAGTAAATTAGATCCCGAACTATTAATAAACTCCACTTGTCCCCAAAGAGGTCTAGGGCGCTGGCTAGAGGGCAGCTGGAACGGTGTTTATTGGTATTGGACATATTTACTTCGACTCTAAGTAACTCATTGAAAATATAGCATAGTAACTTTTATTTTAAAAGTTACTATTGCATCTCTAGAGCTCGTGGGTATAGTGACTTTTAAAATCAAAGTTTCTTAAGGTGTGTGTCATGAATTTATATTTAAGGCTAATCATTGCGTTTTTTCGGGGAGGCCTACTACCGAGTCTAGGCGTTACCAGTAAGCTGCAAAGGACCCTACGAGTTTTACCTAATGATATTGATATTAATGGCCACCTTAATAATGGCCGCTATTCAACCTTGCTTGATTTACTTGTGGTGGAATCAGGGCTACGGGCTGGGATCCTTAAAAATGCGCTAAAACTTGGTTGGAAGCCTATAGCAGCAGGCAGCTTAATTAGTTACCGGAAACAATTGGCTCTTTTCGAAAAGTATCAAATCGAATTTGAAATGGAATGCTGGGATGACAATTGGAACTATATGAAATTTAAATTTTTAAAAATGGATGGTTCCATTGCCGCTACTGGTTATGTTAAGTGCGGCTTTTTATCCAAAAGAGGTTTAGTGAAACGCCAGGTGGCTGACAAAAAGCTTGGCATGGAGCGCGTTGAAAAACCTTTAACACCTGCCATAGAAGCTTGGAATAAGTCAGAAGAAGCTTTGGTAAGTGATGCTACTTAAATTAACTTTATGTATCGATAAACCATGGGAGAATGAAATGAATCAAACAGTTTTGAACTTATATAGCTTTCAATCTAAATTGGTGCGCCTAGGGTGGCTGCTATTATTTTTTCTCCCATATTGGCAGTGGAGTAAAACAATAGTATGGACCATTGTGATCATAGTCAGTTTTGCCTATATTTATTTACTGGTATTTGGAAAGCGTTACGATTCACAGCAGGATTATGTCGCGAGATTTAAAGACTATTATAGCCTAAAAGGCATAATGGCTATGTTTACAAATGCACGGGTGACAGCTATTGCTTGGTTTCACTTTTTAGCGTTCGACCTGCTAATCGGTTTGCACATTGTCATTGATGCTCAACAGCTAATGATCCCTCATTGGCTTTTATTACCCTTCTTAGTTGCATCACTCATGATCGGGCCAGCGGGTTTAATTGCATATTTAGGACTACGAATGGTATACATGCAGGAAATAGCTATATTTTAAGTTAACCTCAAGCATTGAAAAGATTGGGTTAAATCTAAAGAGAAGCGAGGGGGGGGAGGTTTTGTATTTTCTTGATGCACGGAAAAGATCTGATCCTGTCTTTTTCCTAAGCGCGCAATGCAAGACTTGCCCTTTTCTTTATCGTTCAGTTAAAGCCAGCTTAAAGGTGATAGTGCACTATAGGGAGTGGTGCACTTCATGTATGAATCCAGGTTTCAATACAGTTTGTTTATCATTAAAAACTATTACTCAGGTAGTACTATTCGGATAGATACTTTTTGAGAATGGCTTGATACTTAGCTGTCTTTTTAAGGGATACCAGAGCCTTTGAAAACGCATCCGATAATGCTTTGTGACTAAGGCCTTTTGCTTTAGAAAAAGCAATATAACCTCCGTTTACTGAAAGAGGCGGGTCTAAGGCGACAATGTCATTTGTAATGCTATTTTTGTTGGCAATATGTTGAATGACATATCGGGTTCCTATAATCACCTCTACTCGTTTTTTGGCTAATTTCATAACCAGTGATTCAAGAGAGGGCAATAAATGTTTATTTGAGAAGTTTACAGAATCCCACTTTTCACCATAAGAAGCCCCAATGAGAGCAGCCACTTCTAGGTTCATTAATGCCGATACATCACCACTAAATTGCACTTGGCTTCCTTTGTAGGTCATTAGAACATTTTCCTCATAAGCCAAAGGCTCTTTAGAGAAATACATGTATTCAGATCGTTCTTTATTTATATAAGGGGCAATAAAAGCATCGGCCATGCCCTTTTTCATCATGATGAAGCACCTTGCCCAAGGATAAACTTCAAAGTTCACCTTAATATCCAGCTGTTCAGCTACTTGGTAAACAACGTCAACGTATATGCCAGTGAATTTGCCATTACCAAGGTTGATGTCATAAGGGGCATATTCATTACCCCCTTTAACAATGGTGATGCTGTTAGGAAGGGCAACAGAGAGGTTTGAAAATGCTATAACAGAAAAAATTATAATAACTAAATAGTACTTTTTCATTTATTCTCCCATTAGGATAAATTTTAGTACATTAAGTTGATTTTCGACGCCTATATTGAAAAATAGCGAAATTTAAATTTCTCTAGATAGCCAATAGACTAAACGGACAGCCATCCTCGTGGCACGATTCAATTTTTGCCAGCTTCAAGGTGATAGTGCACCCCTTATTATCATTGTATGGCCCGTTGTGTGCGCCGTGCCTTTTTGTGTGGGGTGCATGAACTATCATATAAGTCGTATGAACATCGACGTGGGTGGTTAGAAACCAAACTGCTTAACTTGCCCAATATTTTTGCTATTGATATCGCTGCCTACGTCATCATGAGTAATCATTACCATGCTGTACTGCATATTAATGCGGCACGGGCGAAGTCATGGAGTGATTTAGAAGTGGTTGAACGCTGGCATCAGTTATTTAGTGGTACTGCCTTGTCTGGCCAATATTTAAAAGATGGGATACTTGAATTTTCTTGATTGTACTGGTCGTATCATCAGGGAAGATAAAAATAGTTATATAGATTCTAAAGCTGAAAAATATTGCAAAGACTAAACAACAATGAAGCCCAATGGACCACCATGAGTAAAAACTTTGAAGGTTGTTTGGGTTCGTTTGTAGGTAATGAAAAAAGCCTGCGCAGTGCTTGTTAAAATCTGGAGTATCAGCAACCTTCAGGTTTAAGTGTTTGTAAACAGATGTTTCATTAACAAAGCACAGCTCTATAGTTTAAAAATAACTCGCTCACATGTTGGTGAGTACTTTCTCCTATTTGAGTATTCGCATTCTCTTCCGATTTTATCAATACAGCTATTCATTCAAGTAATATTAGTGCTTTTATATTGTTTATCTAGCTTCGGCCTAATTTGTTGGAAGCAACTTATTCATTTTTCTCTATAATGGATGTCTGGTTAATTTCTGTGGTTAATTTTATGCAGGGGCTCCCTTTATCTCGATACTACCTGGAAAATAAAAATGCTTAAAAAATACTTGTCAATCGTTGCATTAAATGATGTTGCCACTGGTATGATTGCTATAACAGTAATTTGGTACATGATGAACTCCATAGGTGTGCAAAATGCATCCCTAGTAATTACATTTGCAACACTGATATGTGGCGTCGTGTCAATTTTTTTAGGAAGTATATTAGATCAATATTCAAAATCTAGAATATTAAAACTTGGCGCGGGTATCGCAACTTTTATTCTAGTAATACAAGCTCTACTGATTAACCAAGGAATAAATCACGTTTATGTTTGGTTTATGCTTTTTACCCTTCTACGAATTAGTAGCCTCATTAAATCAACTGCCCAAAGGTCAATTATTCGGGATGTATTTTCTGCTGAAGAGGTTCCAAAAGTAATAAGGAAAGAGCGTGTTTTAGTCGATACCATAGGACTATTCACACCCTTACTAGCTGCAGTGACTGGAGCCATATCTATTGAGTTATCAATCCTCCTAATCTCACTTATAAACTTTATTATCATCTTCTTTAGATTGCCCAACTATACCTTCAAGAATGGTTCATCATTCAAGGTTTCAAAGTTCTTAGCAAGCGTACGTGAAGGTATTTCGTTTAAATGGAAAATGAAACTTGAGCGAAATCAAACCGTGATTATGGTCTTTCTAAACATATTTATATCGTCGTTCTTTCCAATATTAATTCCTGCGTTTATCGCTAGTAGTGATGATGGTGGAGTCATAGAGTTTGGGCTAGTACAGTCATCTATTGCTCTATTTAGTTGGATCGCTGCAGCCTATGGTCTTACGTTCCTTCAAAACCTCTTTGGTAGAAAATACATCTGTACGATTGGTATTTGTATTGTAAGTATTTCAATGATACTGACTATGCACTTACCATTTACAACAGCTACCTTCGTCGTTATGGGGTTTTCCGGATTTGGCCTAACTATTTTTAGACTAAATGGAAATTCTCATAGGGCACTGGCCTTTCCAAATGCGTTTAAAGGTAGGTTCTCATCACTAGACATGTCCCTTGGATTGTTTTCTAGCTTCATCGGAATGCTGTTAGCAACATTACTAATTTCAAACTTCCCAGTAAGTGAGATCATTACTGCCTATAGCATAATGGCTATTTTATTGTCTGTATTATTTCTCGTCATTCCAGGTTACTCAAAATTTATGTCACTAGACTACAAAAATGTAGAGGACTACTACCAGAAGCTCTATCCAGAATTATTTAAATCGTCAGCCCTGAAAAAAGCCGAAACCCACTGTTCATAAGCTTTGACTAATCGGGTATCCATCTTAGTGGCACTATTCACTTTATTGTCCACAGTTAATTTAATAGTCTTAATTTAACTGTGTATTATCTCTATGCCAAAGCCTAGAAAATCCCTCATCGCCATCGAAAGTACCCCTTATTATCATTGTATGGCTCGTTGTGTGCGCCGTGCATTTTTGTGTGGGGTGGAGAACTATCTGGAAAATCTTAAGAGCATAGGTGTGGTTGGATAGAAACCAAGCTTCCCAGCTTGCCTAATATTTTTGCAATTGATATCGAGGTCTACGCCATCATTACCATGCTGAACTGCATATTAATTCGGCACGGGCGAATTCGTGGAGTGATTTAGTAGTGGTTGAGCGCTGGCATTAGTTATTTAGTGGTACTGCCTTGTCTGGCCAATATTTAAAAGACGGGATACTTGAATTTTCTTGATTGTACTGGTCGTATCATCAGGGAAGATAAGAATGGTTATATAGACTCTAAAGCTGAAAAATATTGCAAAGACTAATTATCAATGAAGCCCAATGGATCACCATGAGTAAAAACTTTGAAGTTTGTTTCGGCTCGTTTGTAGGTAATGAAAAAAGCCTGCGCAGTGCTTGTGAAAGGCTGGAGTATCAGCGACCTTCAGGGTTAAGTATTTGTAAACAGATGTTTCATTAACAAAGCACAGCTCTATAGTTTAAAAATAACTCGCTCACATGTTGGTGAGTACTTTCTCCTATTTGAGTATTCGCATTCTCTTCCGATTTTATCAATACTCCTATGATTTCAAACAATATTAGTGCTTTTATATTGTTTATTTAACTTCGGCCTAATTTGTTGGAAGCAACTTATTCATTTTTCATTATAATGGATATCTGATTAACTCGGTGAACCCTCAAGTCGTCAGGCAGCTCTAGCGGTTGCTGTAAGCGTTATGAGTGTTTAAGTTTCAATCACAAAAGAAACCGTAGTGAATTGAATTATGTTGTAAAGTACATCTGGCATGACTTAATAGTAACTCATAACAAAAAAAGGCAGCATAGCCCTTAGGGCTGAACGGTTTAATTATGAAAACTCAAACTTCAATCAACTCAGTTAATGCTGCTGAATTTCATACTGAAAAAGACGATATTTTCGGTCGTATAGCATCGCGATACGATCTTTTATGTGATTTTTTTAGTTTTGGAATTCACAGAGTTTGGAAAAGGAAGGTTGCGAAAAAAATCGCAGAAGAACCATGGGCAAAATTACTTGATGCAGCTTCTGGCACGGGGGATATTGTTATTCGAATGCTCAATAGAGGTAAGCTTAGTCATAACCAAAATATAGTCGTGTCGGACATAAGCCCAAAAATGTTAGCTATTGCAGAAGAAAGGTTAAAGGGTTTTAGTTCCCAATTAGAATTTAAAATATTAGACATGCACTCGATGCCAGAAATAGAGACTGAAAGTATCGATCTATATTCGATGTCATTGGGTCTGAAAATTTGCGACAGAGAGAAGGCATTAGTTGAAGCATATCGAGTCTTGAAACCCGGTGGCAGGTTAATCGTCTTGGAGGCGTCGAATATTCCGGTTTCATGGTTGCACCAATTTTACCTGACGTATATGTCATTATGCATGCCTCTTATAGGTTGGATTGCGACGAAAGGTGATACTTCTGCGTATAAATACTTGCTTCAAGGAGTTAAAGATTTCCCTTCAGCTGAAGAGCTTGAAAATGAACTCTGTTCTTATGGGTATAAAGATGTGTCATTTGAAAGGCTATTGTTGGGCATTGTTGCAATTCATGTTGCTTATAAACCAGTAAGATGAAATGTATAACCAATTTCTGAATTCAATTTACGAATTGGTGAGGTGTTATATTTCTTTCTGGAATCCATGAGAATAAACAGGACATCCACCTTAGTGGCACTATTCACTTTATAATACACAGTTAAATTAATACCCTTAATTTGACTGTGTGATCTCTATATCAAAGCCTATAAAATCCCTCATCGTTATCGAAAGCCCCCTTATAACTCACATTGCCAGCTATTGGCTGGTACGTAAGCAGATGTTTCATTAACAAAGCACAGCTCTATAGTTTCAAAACACCTCGCTCACATGTTGGTGAGTATTTTATCCTACTTGAGTATTCGCATTCTCTTCCAATTTTATCAATACAGTTATGATTTCAAGCAATATTAGTGTTTTTATATTGTTTATTTATCTTCGGTCTAATTTGTTGGAAGCAACTTATTCATTTTTCACTATAATGGATGCCTAGCTAATTGTTGGAATTTATAGTTATAGCTAGTGTACTTTTATGGCATTGAAATCCTGACCTGCTTGACTTACGGATATTGATACTATTTTTTGGGATTTATTTACTCGGAACAATACACTGGTATTTGTTGCTTCGGCATAAAACTTATAGATTGATATGGGATATAAAATTAAATCTGGCTGACTTGCTAATTTAAGCATAAAAGTATTACCTTTTTTAGCTACTAAAAACGTTAAATCAAAGTCAGTTTTATACTCTCCGGTATAATCTAGAGTTGGCTCAAAATCTATAATTCTTGTTTTGGGAGGCGATAGAGTTGGCCAGTCATACTCAAGCGATACAGATCGAACAACTTCTTCCAAAAGTGGCTCGCCTTCATTCGAGTTGAGCATAATAACAACGCCTTTTCCTGAATTCTTGCAAATATTAAAATCAGCGATAAAGCCCTCATTCCAGCCACCATGTGAAAACCTAAAGCCACTCTTGCTTCCAGAGCAGAAAAAACCTAACCCATAGTATTCACTATTATCATTTTGATTTATTAATTGAGGAGTAAGCATCGACTCAACCATTTCTACCGATAAAAAACTAGAAGATTTGCCGCGTAATACTTGAAGCAACTCAACTCCAGCTACTGCCAAGTCTGATGCCGTGGTCCATAAACCCGCAGCTGCCAGTTCCGGGTGTATATTATACTTTTCACTAAGTGGTACGCCATTTAATGTATGCCCGGTAGCACACCTTGCCTTCCAATTGTCAGATGGTCGATTGAATGTACTATTTTTCATTCCAAGAGGGTCGAGAACAAGTTCTTCCATTATAGTTGTAAATGGCTTATTCAATACATCTTCAATAACCTGTTGCGCAATTGTTATTCCTCCACCTGAATAACTAAATTGCAATCCAGGTAAAATATTAACTTCAATTTTTTCCGAATTTGATGATTCTTCACCATTTAAGATTTCAGAAATAGTGGGGATTGGATCTGAAGGCTGATAACCTTGGAATCCATGCACGGTTACACCGCCGGTATGGCTTAATAAATGCCGCAGTGTAAGTCTAGGCTGCCATTTTCCATTCATGGGCACCTGCCAAGAAGTAAGGTAGTTATTGACATCTTCATCAAGATTAAGTTTACCCTCTTCTACAAGGCGCATGACCGCTAAAGCAAAAATTGGTTTGCTAATTGAAGCCGCCTGAAATAGCGTTGTTGTTTTTACTGCTTTATCTATCCCTGTCTCGTAAATACCAAAGCCACTTGCCCATTCGATCTTGTAATCATCTATTATCGCTATGCTCATACCCGGTGTATTATAGAGTGCTAATTGATCCTTTATAGATCGAGGGGGTTTATATTGTCCTTCAAACCCAGTTTTAGAACGTAAGTTACTTATTGCATTTATAGGCTTTTTGCTAGAGGTGCTCACAATCTTTAAATCTCATATTTTAGGTGGCCCAGATAAATATTTAAGCCGATTATACTGGCTTTTAATAATTGAAAAATTTTAATCGTCCGCTATATGTCTTGGGTGTAATAATATTCAGAGTGGGGCAATGTGGTAAAATACTACATTATTGGTACTTAATATCGAGAATTCAATCGCTAGTACAACGAATAAGGATAAGTCGCACGACAGCCGCGACTTATCCCATTGTTGAACGAGCCCGGTTTGACTTCTCTTATAGTAAATCACTGTTGTCCCGTAGTTTTCAAAAATCTAAACCTATCGTTAATTATCTATCCGGCGAGGGTTTCGGTGGTTTAAATAGACCCACAACGCATCGTCGATCAAACAAGTTTAGTTGAAGAAGCAGAACTATTCGGACATTCATCTTAGTGGCACAATTCACTTTATTACCTGCAGTTAAATTAATCCTCTTAATTTAGCGAAAAAATAACGGCACCAAACAGCGAAGCTTTTTGGCGCCTAAAACTTACATTGTCAACTATTGGCTGGTACGCAAGCTAGGGTAGCGCATCAGCACAAATTGTTTACGACAGTACACCAAAAAAAGCATCCGAATCTAAGCCTACCATATCCGTATCAGTAACTTTGCAGTTCTGAATGTAATTTGCTACTAGATTAAAACCAACCCAATAACCTGCATATTTTGGGAACTCTTCAGGATGCGACCCGAGAAAATATTTCTTAACTGAAAAATCACTCTCGCTTAACAGTGAGGTCATTTTTTTCAGTGACTCTTGCCAATCATAATCTTGAAGATCTTTGAACAATGAAGACGCCTTTCCATCAGTAATGGTATGTTCAAAGTGACAAGCAAGGCCCTCCATTATTAGCTGCTCACTTAGGGTTGCTGATGGCGTATCGAATCTCAATCTTAGCGCATGATGAATTTCATGGGACAATACATCTAATAACTCGTTTTCAATGACGCTATTTATATCGTCGCGGGAACAATCAAGCAGTATCTCAACCCTATGTGAGTTAAACGCAAATCCGCCTATCCCTGAGGGCGGCTCATCACCCTTTTGAAAAGGCGAAACAGTAATATCTATATTCTCAAGTTTAAAATACTTTTTAACTTTAGTTAGGGTTTGTTCAATCTCACGCTCAATACAATCTATGTGATTGTCTAGTTTTCCAGTAGCATTTAATATGCTGATGTTAATTGTCAATTTATCCTCCTTGACTTACTCTTCGTTTCCAATTTGCATTTCACTTAAAGCAGGTGTGCAACACTCAACGCCTAAAGCGTTGTGCCGCCGTGGCTTATTTGTCATGAGTTTTCATTGTACCAATATTCATTTAATAAAGCCCAGAGCTCGTGATCTTTCCATCTTTGCCCCAAGGATATTAAGATGATTTTTTAAAAACCTTCTTTAGCAAAGCCTGCAGCAGATACCTACTTAATAGATGCTTCATTGTCAGGTTGAATATTAGCCTTAAGGGGATGCACTTCGGAGTTGAATTAGGAATGAAGAAAATGCTTTTTTGATTAATAAATTTAAACCGGTACGCATAATTTCTTACCTGCCTAAGCCGAAGGGCTTACCTCAGGATATTTATTTATTACAGATACCCTTTATTAATAAACTACCGAAGTTCATCATCTAATAATTCTAATGGTAATTGCGTTGAGTATTTAAGTTGCGTAATGGATACGCTAGAATGCACTTCTCTTACAGCAGGCATTTGAGATAAATGATTGCGAAAAAATGTTTCATAACCCTGAATATCTTTTACAACAATGCGCAATAAAAAATCCATTGTTCCCGTCATTGTGTAGCACTCTGTCACTTCAGGAAATGCGCAAATGGCTTTTTCAAAATCCCTAAGCGATTGATCTTCGTGCCCGCTTAATCTTACGTTTACAAATACAACCACGCCTAGCCCTAGTTTTTTGGCATCTAGCAAAGCAACTCGTCGTCGAATTAAACCCGCTTCTTCAAGTCGATTTATACGCCGCCAACAGGGCGATTGAGACAACCCAATTCGACTTGCCACTTCAGCAACAGACAAAGTTGCATCGCTTTGAAGAATTGAAAGTATTTTCTTGTCCACTTTGGTCCATTTTTCGCCGGATAAATCTTCCATAAAGCACCGTATTTTAGAAATTATTTTCCTCTAAAATAAGCTTTCAAGGCCAATTTAGCAATATTTATGCTATTTCTTGGAACATATAGCTAGTCTAAATTTGCTGTGCTAAAAATTAATCCAGATCGTCATGAAGGGGCTGACAGCAATTGGTCAATTTCTCATATCAATGCCATAAGCCCTCTAGATTAAAACGTGGCAAATGCAAGTCACGATGAGAGCAGCAATCAATAATAAAAGCGATGCAAGGACTAGCCATATGACATTGCAATCCGTCACGCTGGAAGACAAATATTCCAAGCCTAGCGGTCAAGTTTACATGACCGGTATTCAAGCGTTAGTTCGCTTGCCCATGATGCAGTCCGAACGAGACCAAAGCGTTGGATTAAATACAGCAGGGTTTATTTCTGGGTACCGAGGCTCACCCCTAGGTTCACTCGATGGGGCGCTTTGGAGCGCCCAAAAGTATTTAGATAAACACCATATTAAGTTTACGCCAGGCGTGAATGAAGACATGGCCGCTACTGCAGTTTGGGGTACTCAACAAGTCAACATGTACCCTGGTGCCAAACATGATGGTGTTTTTTCCATGTGGTATGGGAAAGGCCCTGGAGTCGATCGCTCCATGGATGTTTTCAAACATGCCAATGCTGCGGGAACATCAAAATATGGCGGTGTATTGCTGGTAGCAGGTGACGACCATGCCTCCAAATCGTCAACACTTCCCCATCAAAGTGAACAGATGATGATTGGGGCTAGCATTCCTGTATTGAATCCAGCTGGCGTTCAAGAAATATTAGATTATGGCATGTATGGCTGGGCGCTATCTCGATACAGCGGCTGTTGGGTTTGTTTAAAATCCATTACAGAAGTGATGGACAGTTCGCAAATTGTCAGCGTTGACCCAAACCGTGCTCAGATAAATATTCCAACAGATTTCCCATTACCCGATGATGGTGTCCATATAAGATGGCCTGACTCTCCACAAGCTCAAGAAGCCCGCCTAAATCAATACAAAATATATAGCGCCATTGCATTTGCTCGTGCTAATGGGTTGAATAAAATCGTAACAGACAGCAAGAAGCCCATTTTAGGCATTATCACCACGGGTAAATCCTATTTAGACGTTCGTCAAGCCTTAGCAGATTTAGGTATAGACGACCAACTGGCTTGCGATATTGGTATTCGTGTTTTTAAAGTGGGCATGAGCTGGCCTTTAGATCCGGTTGTCACACACGAGTTTGCAAAAGGCTTAACTGAAGTTTTAGTGGTTGAAGAAAAGCGTTCTATTTTAGAAGACCAATTAACCGGGCAACTTTATAACTGGCCCGTGGATGAACGTCCAAGGGTCATTGGTGAATTTGACGAAAAAAGAAATAGCTTATTGCCAAATGTCACTGAACTAACACCCGCCATGATAGCCAGAGTCATTGCAGCTCGAATAGCAAAATTTTATACCAGTAACCTCATTGAGGAACGTTTAGCATTCTTAAACAAAAAAGAAGAAGCATTAGCGAAACCTCGAACCGCAATTGAGCGAGTTCCTCATTTTTGCTCAGGTTGCCCTCACAATAGCTCAACAAAAGTACCGGATGGCAGTAGAGCACTTGGCGGCATTGGCTGTCATTACATGGTGAATTGGATGGATCGTTCTACCTCTACATTTACTCAAATGGGAGGAGAGGGTGTTACGTGGGTAGGCCAAGCCCCTTTTACCAATGAACCTCATGTTTTTCAAAACTTAGGGGATGGTACGTATTTTCATTCGGGCATTTTAGCCATTCGCCAATCGCTTTCTGCAAAAGTAAACATTACCTATAAAATATTATTTAACGATGCTGTCGCCATGACGGGGGGGCAACCTATTGATGGTACACTGACTATCGATCAATTAACTCACCAATTATTTGGTGAAGGTGTTCGCGATATTTATGTTGTGAGCGACGCACCTGAAAAATTTACAAATATAAATATATTTGCTCAGGGTGTGCATTTTTATCATCGTGACCAATTGGAGTTTGTCCAAAAAAACCTTAGAGAAATAGCGGGTGTTTCCGTTATTATTTATGAGCAAACCTGTGCTGCTGAAAAACGTCGTCGTCGTAAACGTGGAACCATGGTAGATCCACAGAAACGTGTCATGATCAATTCAGATATTTGTGAAGGTTGTGGTGACTGTGGCATTCAATCAAGCTGCTTATCTGTATTGCCAAAAGAAACCGAGTTAGGTCGTAAGCGCACCATAGATCAAGATGCTTGCAACAAAGACTACAGTTGTGTCAACGGATTCTGCCCTAGTTTCGTTACCGTCCACGGCGGTAAACTGAAAAAAAGTAAACCCAATTTAAGCAAGCAAAATTTTGCTGAACTACCCAAGCCACAACAACCTAACCTTAGCGAGCCGTGGAATATTGTTCTAACGGGTGTTGGGGGTACAGGGGTGGTCACGACAGCTGCCATCGTTGGCATGGCCGCTCATGTGCAAGGCTTGGGCGTTTGCGTTTTAGATATGACTGGCTTGGCGCAAAAATTTGGCGCGGTTATTAGTCACATTCGAGTTGCCAAACAGCCTGAAGATATCCAAGCCGTGCGCATTCCCGCTGGCGAAGCCAATTTACTGCTGGGTTGTGACCTTGTGGTGAGTGCGGGAGACGAGGCTTTGGCAAAAGTTAATGATAAATTAACTTATGGCATTGTTAACGATTATCAATCCATCACGGCTGAATTTACTCGTAATGCCGACGCGAAATTTCCGGCTGATTCAATGAAGGCCACGGTATCTGAAGCCATTGGTGAAGATAAATGCCAGTTTTTAAATGCCACTAGAATGGCCAAGGCGCTTGTTGGAAGCAGCATGGCAACCAATCTATTCATGATTGGCTACGCTCTGCAAAAAGGGTTTATTCCTTTATCGGTAGAAGCGCTAGAAAAAGCCATTGAATTAAATGGAGCCTCGGTTGAAGAAAATAAAGCCGCTTTACTATGGGGGCGTCGTGCAGCTTATGACCCATTAGCAGTGGAATCCATTATTCAAAAGAAAAATACTCAACCTACTATCAAGCATAAACTGACAAACCTTGATGAAATAATTCAGCATCGCCACAATTTGCTAACTCAGTATCAAAATATTGAATACGCAAATAATTATAAAAACTGGGTTCACAAAGTTCGTGAGATTGAAGCGGAGAAATGCTCGGGGAGTACTCGATTGGCGTGTGCTGTCGCCATAAATCTATATAAAGTAATGGCCTATAAAGATGAGTACGAAGTATCAAGAATGATGACGGATACTCGCTTTAAAGACGAAATTGAAAATCAATTTGAAGGCGATTACCAATTACACTTCCATATGGCCCCTCCATTAATTTCATCTGTCGATAAAACCACCGGCAGACCCATAAAAAAGGAAATGGGAGCTTGGATGATGAGCGCATTTAAAGTACTTAAGAACTTTAAATTTTTGCGAGGTACACATTTCGACCTATTTGGGTATACGCAAGAACGAAAAGAGGAGCGAGCACTCGTTAAGCGCTATATGGAAACCATTGAACGTATGCTGGAAATATTATCATCGTCCAATATGGTTACAGCACTAGAACTTGCAGAGCTTCCACAAAAAATTCGAGGATTTGGCCCCATTAAATTAGCCAACCTTGAAGAAGCAAAACTAAAAGAGCAGGAACTGCTCAGTCAGTATTTCGAGAACCCAGTTAAATCCTTCGAACCAGTGAGCCAGAGGTAATTATGTCAGTTTTTTCTCATAAACATTTTGCAAATCATGAGAACGTGCATTTTCATCATGACAAGAAGTCAGGTCTAAAGGCTATTGTTGCTGTACATAACACCCATTTAGGGCCTGCATTGGGCGGTTGTAGAATGTTCCCATATGCAACCGATGAAGATGCGCTGAGTGATGTTTTAAAGCTATCGCGCGGAATGAGTTACAAATCTGCAATGGCCAATTTGGCACTGGGTGGCGGTAAATCGGTCATTATTGGTGATCCTAGAACACACAAGACACCTGCTTTACTTCATGCAATGGGCGACTTTCTACAATCACTGGGTGGACAATATATTGCCGCGGAAGACTCGGGAACCAGTGTTCCTGACCTTCAAGAAATGGGTAACAAGACTGCCTATGTTGCTGGCATTCTAAATAAAGTAGATATTAACGGAAATACTATTAGTGGAGATCCCTCACCCGCAACAGCCTATGGTGTTTATATTGGTATTAAAACGGCTGTCGCATTTAAATATAAATCCAATCTTGAAGGTGTTCGCGTAGCCATACAAGGGCTTGGTAACGTCGGCATGTATTTAGCACAACACTTATATGATGCAGGTGCATTACTAACGGTTTGTGATTTGGATGAAAGTAAGCTAAATATGGCAAAACTACGCTGGAAGGCGAATGTCGTACGTCTCAACGAAATATTTTCATGTGATGTAGATGTGTTTGCACCATGCGCAATGGGGGGCGCCATAAACGATGACAGCCTAGCGTTCTTGAAAGCTAAAATTATTGCCGGTGCTGCAAATAATCAACTTGCTGAAGTTAGGCACGATCAAACGCTGATGAAAAAAGGTATCCTTTATGCGCCAGATTACGTCATCAATGCGGGCGGAATAATTGATGTGTCGTACGAAGGGCCAGATTACTCAGCTACTATTGCGAGAAAACATATTGAAAATATTTCTGATACGTTGAATGAAATATTTGAACGATCTAAGCAAACAGGTTTGCCAACAAAATCACTAGCCAATCAAATTTCGGAAGAACGTATGAGCTTCACAAATACAACAAGATCTAAAAAAATAGCAGGAGCCTTGAAACGAGTGGCATCTTAAGGGTATGAGTTCCGACTTACTCAGACATGTGACTTGAAAAAGAGAGAGTTACCCGTTTTGATATTGGTGTCGAATCAACAATCAACAGTCAAAACAAAAGGTAACTCTCATGCTTCTTGCTAACCCCCCCCGTCATTAAACACAAAGCCGGTTTTCTCAATCTAGCCTATGAGATCGGCAATGTGTCTAAAACAAAACTAACTGCTGGATGAATCTGCTTTATTGGCCTGCATGGCTTATATTTATTGAAATACTATACGGCCAATATGGCTACAATGATTGAAAAATCACCCCCTACCTTTGTTAAAAAGCGCTTCTAAAAACCTAAAAAACACAATAGAGTGCCCAATAGGCTAATTCTATTAATCAGCAATAGAAATTACTTTATCCTTGTGTTGGCAGCCATCGACAGCATCATTTCGAAGATCTTCAGATACATATAACCGATTACTTGAATTGGGTTGATTGTAGCGGTGGTATTATTAGGGAAGATAAAAACGGTTATATGAATTATAAATCTGAAAAATTTTACGAAAGCTAAATATTAATGAAGCCCAATGAATCACCATGAGTCTAAATTTTGAAGGTTGTTTCAGCTAGTTTATAGGCAATGGAAAAAGCACTGAGTAGTGCGTGTGAAAAGCTGGAATATCTGCGGCCATCAGGTTTAAGTGCTTGTAAGCAGATATCCCACTAACAGAGCACAATTCTAAATTTTAAACGTCACGCGCTTCACAGGTTGGTGAGTGATTTATCCTACCTTGTTATTTGCATTCTCCTTTTATTTTATCAATACAGTTATGATTTTTAGTAACTTTCGTGCAGTTGCTTTGTTTATTTTAAATTAAATTATCGAAATATTTTATGCATTTATCACAATATGGATGTCTCGTTTATGTTGAATAACTTAAAGGTGTATCAACTCCAAAATAGAATAATGCTGCGTTAATCATATAACCCTACTTAATACCATACGAATATTAAATAGGGGTAACCTCTCAGATTTTAAGCTGGCTGTGGACTGGTCAGTGCTTCTGAATCACTGGGTGCTAAGGCATCTTGCTCAATCTTCTTAACGCCTAATAGCAGTCTTGCCCAGTAATAACATAGCCATATTCCGGCTAGCCCCAATAGTATCTGTAAGCAGCCTAGTATAATTGTCATTGTTTCACTGTAGCTACTTGTCACCACGCCTAATACCGTGACGCCAATAGCAAACAAGATTATAAATACAGTTACGTTAACGACAGACCGACAGTATTTGGTGACGTTGTAACTTTCGCTTTCTTTATGGGTGCTTTGCATTATGGTGATCCATTCTAAAAGCACTTTAAAGAACCAGTATAGATTGAAGAGGGGAATCAATAGTAGCCATAGGGTTTTACTGATGCTTCTTGGGTGACTGTTAGTAGGTACAACGGCATAAAGTGCGTGGAATGAAGCCAGTAGCATACCGTATGATGTAAATAATTGAATTATATAAAGGCGAATGATGACTTGAATGGAGTCGTACTGATCAACGCCAAGTATGCTTATATTGACAAAAGTAAAGATCGATATGGTCAAGCTGATTGCAAAAAGAATAAAGATGAAGCTAACGGATTGAGCGGTAGGTCTTTTAAGACCAGCTTGAATACCACATACAATCCATAGCCCCAATGCAACCGACACAGCGAATAGAATCATGCTTAGTATGGGTAAGGCCATTATGTAGGAATATGTTATTTCGGAATGGGCGTTCTCCAAAAGATAAATATTAATAAAAAAATATAATTTGAAGATAACGGTAAATACTGTAGATAGAATTAATGACGCTGACAGTAGCCGAGCAGGCATATAGCTCCAGAGCTTGATGGCTAGAATGATACCCACACATAACTCAAGTAGTGGGATGGGCAACTCTTCTAGCATTGTGGTTATGAAAAGTACATTGGATGACAAGATTTAACTCCTTTTAAGTAGTGTCCGGTGAACATATTAGCTTGCTATGTTCATGCTATCTATTCTGCTGATGCCAGCAGAGCACATTAATCCACCCCAGATGATACCTCATCACATTCCTAAAAGAGCAGTGAGACTGGTTTGGGTGATGAGATTGTGACGAAAGTAGTGAATTACTCACTTAAACCCTTAATACATTACTGCCAACTAATGTGTCGTTATCATTGTAAAAGGGAAGCGTGTCATGCCTTGTTTTAACTAAGGTGGTTAGCTTTACTGGGGTTAACAACCGGCCCACTTTTTACAACCTACTAGCTCACTCTCTTTTGCCACTCTGCGCCTCAAACAACCCCCAAAGTTTTTGCGCCACTGGCCCCACAGCTTCTCCCTCTTTTCTTACCACTCGTAATTCAATGTTGGGCATCTCAGGGTCGCCTTCTACTTTTATGGGTACCAGCAAACCTTGTTCAATTTCTTTTTCTATTAAGTGCTCGGGTAAGCTGCCCCAGCCCATGCCTTGCATGATGATTTCTTTTTTTGTTTGGTAATCATTCACGCGCCATTGATCGCCCCCTTCCAGTATGCCGTAGCTTTTGCTTGAAGGTTTGCCGCTACTAATAATTACTTGCGGGTGGTTTTTCATAATCGCTTTGGGCACGGCCTCTTGCCCTTTATATGTTTCAAGTAAGGGAGAATGAGCGGCAATTACCGATTTAAAACGCATATTTAAAAAGTGTATGGATTCTAGTTTGTCGTTATTTTGCATCCAAGGAATAATCACAATAGACGCCTGACCACTTTCTAATAAATCCATGGGCCCCATGCCATTTTCTGAATACACCTCAAGGCGCGTACCTGGGTACTCTTCTTTGCATTGGCGAATGGTGCGAATAATGGGGGCCACCGGAATAGCCGAGGTAAACGCAATACCCACCTCGGTTTCTTCCCCAGCCGCCAGTTGCGTGGCCAGATGTTTAAACGATTGGGCCTGTGCCAACACCAGCTTGGCTTTCTCGTACAGTTTTTTACCCTGATGGGTGAGAGTGTTGCGGTATTGGTCGCGGTTAAATATCTGTAGGCCCAGCTCATCTTCAAGGTTCTTTATGGCAACACTAATGGTGGGCGGCGTGCGGTTTAGGCTTTGTGAGGCGGCCCGCAAAGAGCCCCCTTCTACGATGGCTTGCAACGACTTGAGCTGGTCTAGGGTCATGGTGTCACCTGTGTTAGAGCCGCTTAATGTAAATAACCGCCCCGCTTATTAGAGGCTTTAGGCCTGATGTGAGGTTTCTTAGTAGGCTGCTAGTTAGGCCTCTAGTTAGAAAAAGTCTTACATCTTATTAATAAACATCAAATTTAATTAGATTAACCCTAATGATAACCTGTATTTCAACTTAGTCGAATGCCATTATTTAAAAGTATTGCCTGTAATAGGGCAGTGGGAGATGAACATGCTACAGCACACAGATGTACTCATTATTGGTGGTGGTTTTAGCGGTGTGGCCACTGCACAAAAACTAGCCAAAGAAGGCATTAGCGTCACCCTAGTAGACAGAAAAGATTATTTTGAAGTGACCTTTGCAGTATTGCGTAATGTGACGGCCCCTAAAGCCCAGGGTAATCGCCCCCGTAAACTATACCGCGATTTTGTAGGGGGCAGCTTTATTCAAGGGGCCATCGAGTCCATGAATGCGCAACAAGCCACCCTCACCAATGGCGATGTCATTGTGTTTAAACAGGCGGTCATTGCCTCGGGCAGTCGTTATCCATCTTTATCGTTGGCTAAATCCAATTCTCAATTTGATTACGCTGGGCGTAATCAAGAAATGCTAAATGAGCACGCCACACTTGCGGCGGCTAAATCGGTGTTGGTGATTGGTGGCGGTGTGGTTGGGGTTGAATTGGCCGGTGAAATTGCCAGCGCGTTTCCCAATAAAAACATTACTCTGGCCCATGCCGGCAATACTCTGCTAGATAACATGAAGCCCAAGGCACAAGACAAAGCACTAGAGCAATTAGTGGCAAAAGGGGTGAGTGTAAAACTCAATCGCCGTTTCGCCCCTATTGGTGATAGCCAGCAGTACCGTTGCAGCAACACCCAAGAAATTATTCAAACCGATCTTGTGTATTCCTGTGTGGGCATGCTGCCCAATACCGAATTTTTGCGTGGCCAATTACCCAATGTGTTAAATGATAAGGGCCTAATAAAAGTAGATGCCTTTATGAAGGTGAGCGGTTACGACAACCTGTATGCGGTGGGAGATTGCGCAGCGCTGGATGATCATAAACACGGTTATCTGGCTGCGGTGCAGGGCGGTATGCTGGCTGATAAAATTATTCGCGCTGCCAAGGGCAAAAAAGTTAAGCCTTATAAAACCCCACCGGTAGCGGTGATTACGCCCACAGGCACCGACTCTGGCGTGGCGCAAATGCCGTTTGGGGTGTTCACGGCCAATTTTATTATTAACCTAAAACAAAAGGATTTGGGGATTAGTAATATTTTTAAAATGCTGGGCAGTGAGGCGGATAAATTGGCGTAGGGTTGTGCATTCAGGGAAGAATGTACATCCCGATCACATGGATGTGAATGAGGGTGTAGGTTCAGGTTAATGAGGGGGCTGCTTTAATCCTTCATGCGAGAGAGCGAGGTTGTTTCAGATTACGGAGGAGTTGAGTTTGGGCTATGGCTTTGGTTCAGTTTAGTGAGGAATCACCTTTAACCCTTATGCTAATGTGCGAAAGTTGTTTCAGGTCCAAAGAAATTAACTTAGCGCCATAGAACCTAGCGAAATTATCGAGGTTATTTTTAAGCTATTTAATCAAAGCTAGATGGTTTTCCTTTGAAGGGGAGACCCCTTCCACCCCCTATGCTCCCCTTGTGGCCTTTGGTCATTTATATATTCGATTAGGTTTTTGCTATAAAGGCCACAAAAAGTCGCGAATGATTATCGGCTCGCGTTTGGCTCCCTATTTAAGAAAAGTAAAAACAAAGAAAAGAAAAAACTAAGGGAAACCAAAACCAAAACCAAAACCAACACGAAAATACCTTAGGCTTTTCGAGTTCCGTATTATTTCTAGTACCTTTTAATTAGCCTTGCAGTTTTCTTCACCTATCTTTACTTCAAAGCAGAAATATTAAAACTTAATTTACTAAAATGTATTTTGTTGTTTGATTAAGCAATGCTTGCACTCTAGACTGCGCCCGAATATTACATGGGTGTTTGGCGTGGTCAGATTTGGGGGTTATTCAGGCTCTCAGGTAGGGCCGGTTATTTCAATATAAATGAAATAACGAGGCCCCATAATTATTTTAGCTATACGCGCTTGCGAATGAATAAAGCTGTTAACTGCCAAGGAGAAGTATGAAAATTCGGCTGGCAATCACGAAGGACGCTGTTGAGATAAGTAATTTGATCTCATGTTTATCAAAAAAATTTATCGCAGGTGATTGTAGTGAAAATGGTGCTTTGAAGTTGCTTAGTTCCATGCAATCGGAGTCAATATTAGAGTATATGAGAGATGGCTATCGATACCATGTAGGGGAGCTAGATGGACTTATAGCTGGTGTCGTTGCTACTAAAAACAATAGTCACCTTTATCATTTATTTGTTTCTGAATCAGAACAAGGTAACGGGTACTCGAGTCTCTTATGGGAGGCGGCAAAAAATGCCTGTGTTGCGGCCGGTAATAAGGGAGAATTTACCGTAAACTCGTCGCTAAATGCGCAAGAAGTTTATAAGTGCTGGGGTTTCAAGCCAACGCAAGGACGGCGAGAATCCAACGGGGTGATTGATGTGCCTATGAAACTGTCAATAGGCAGTTAACAAGGCCAAGCAGCGGACTGTGCAAACAGTCATGCTTTTTTGTTCCCAAAAACCTGCCAGTTCACGACGCGCGCTGTTGGCAGCGCTATATGTAAGGGGTTATCGTGCAATATCGAAAAATGGATTTATCTGATTACGAAGGTGTTATTTCTCTCTGGCAAGAATCAGAGGGCGTTAAACTCCGTGAAGCTGATTCGAAACAAGGTATTAATAAATACTTGGTCAGAAACCCAGGTTTAAGCTTTGTTGCAGTTAAAGAAGGAGTAATATTAGGGACAATCATGTCTGGTCATGATGGTAAGCGTGGGTATGTTCAACACCTAGCTGTAGCCCCTAGCCTTAGAATGTCAGGAATAGCCACGGAACTATTGTCACGTTGTATTGGTGCATTAAAGTCCGAGGGTATAATTAAGTCGCACATTCATGTTCTTAGCAACAATGAACAGGCAAAAAACTTCTGGTCAAATCGTGGCTGGTCAAAGCGAACGGATATCGAAGTGTTCTCATTTATTAATGGCGGCCATGAGAATATATAAAAATCGAATATATGGACCGAAGGGCCCGTTCTATCGCACTGTTATGCGTGCCGAATTCATATACTAAGTGCGACACATTTTAAAAGTAAGAGTGTGGATTGTTAGCCTCGGCCTTTACGTTGCAGTCTCTCAGTCAAACAATAAAATTTAAACAAGCAGCCTGCATCGCATAACTAGAAGCAGCAGTACGGTCAATAAATTGGCCCCGACTCGCTCCGCTCGCAGCTGTGATAGGTGTTATATTTTTCGGGAGGTTTGGTGCATAATCTTAATTTACAGTTAAACAAAAACACTCTTCAGCAAGTATTTTCCTTACACGATAAAAGAGATTTAACGATTGATTGTGTACTTGAAGGTACAATGTGCGATGTAATTGTTGATTGCCATAAATCTCCTAAAGTGTTCCTTATTAAAAATGGACCGTTTCATATTTTAGGTGGAGATTCTAAAAGTTCTAAAGCCGAAAATTTACTCGATATTATTCCCTGCGGGGCAGTAATCCTTCCTAGTCCATTAGGTTGGATATCAAAGTTAGAAAAAAAATCTAATATTACTTTGCAGAAACATGAACGGTTCTCTTTAAACCATGAAAACATTTCAATTCATCACCTTGATGGAATTATTGCTTCAAAACCAAGCTTGTTAACTGTAAAAAGAATTGATGCTTTGTTGGCTTGTGAAATTTCTCAGGATGAAAAATTTCAATACCACTTCCAAAATTTCAAGTGTAAATCAGATTTCTTAAATAGAGGTATAGGCTATGCAGCAATAAAGGATGGCCTAATTGTTGGTGTAGCCTCATCTGCTTTAGTTTGTTCTCGTGGGTACGAGATTAGCATTATGATTTTACCTGAAAATAGAGGGAAACATTTTGGTAAAGTGCTTGCATCATATTTGGTAAGAGAAATATCAAGTCAAAATAAAATTGCCCATTGGGATGCTGGAAATAAAGTGTCTCTTAATTTAGCTAAGCAGGTAGGTTATAATTTTAAAGATAAATATCATGTGTATAGCGTAACAAAAATATAAAAAGCGAATATATGGACCGAAGGGCCCGTTCTATCGTACTGTTATATTTCAAGGAGCACTCTTGGCAGTCACTAGCAATCGATCAGCTGAACATTATACTTGGGGAAACCAATGTGATGGTTGGCACCTTGTAAAGTCTGAAAGCCTAAGTGTAATCCAAGAAAGAGTTCCCCCTGGTTGTGCCGAGGCTCGTCACTTTCACACTAAAGCAGAGCAATTCTTTTTTATATTGTCTGGCATTGCAAGTATGGAACTTGAGGGGGAAGTATTCACTATTAAGCAAAATGAGGGTATTCATATTCCTGCAGGTTCAAAGCACCAATTAAGCAACCAACACGAAATTGATTTAGTATTTACAGTAACATCGACGCCACCAAGTCATGGTGATCGAATTGAAATATAACAAGAAATTAAACAAGGACAAAAAATTGGCTTTTCCTTCTTTGTCACCATTTTACGCGGCAATTGGTTATGGCAATGATAATGTTGTTGGGCTAGGTAAGCGCCTTGAGTATGACTCATAGCCAAGTGTTAACAAGACGCTCAAAATGGACGCAAAAACCCACGGCTTTTCGGTCCATTTAGCTTGGCATTACAACATTTTTTGATGTATCAGTATGGAAGAAAAAAATATGGAAATTAAGAAAATACATAATGCAAAATGCCACTGTGGTGCAGTTGAACTAGAATTGACAATGCCAAGCGGTCTAGAGGATCCTCGTCGATGCTCATGTTCCATGTGTCGAAAGCGCGGAGCAATTGCAGCTTCCGTATTACTTGAAAACCTAAAAATAATAAAGGGTGAAGGCAACTTAACCCTTTATCAATTTAATACCATGGCGGCTAAACACTATTTTTGTAAAACTTGCGGCATATATACTCATCACCAGAGACGCTCTAACCCACATCAATTTGCAATTAATGTAGCGTGTCTAGAAGGTATTAACCCCTATGAGTTGGAGCCTGTTAAAATTTACGACGGTATTCACCATCCAAACGATACAATTAATTTGTAAGCGAAAAAGTTGAGACGTGTTATAACAAACTTCTCAAACGGACAACTAAATACGTGGCATTTTGGGTTTGGTTGGCTGCGGGTTTACGGTAATCATTTTAAGCTAAGAGGTTGCTCTATTTTCTGCTTAGCAGAGCGTTATACGTTTTCGGGTTTAGTATTAAAATTTTACGATTGTACTGAGTGAAAAAACAATGAAAATAGCATTAGGCGGAGATCACGCCGGATACGAATACAAAAAAGAAATAATTGTTTTTCTAGAAAGTAAGGGAATGAAAATATTTGATTTCGGTCCCTTTAATTCAGATTTATGCGATTACCCTGATTTTATTCATCCTGTAGCAGCCGCAATTGAAAATGAAGAATGTGATTTAGGGGTAATTATTTGCGGAAGTGGAAACGGTATTGCTATGACTGCAAACAAGCACCAAGAAATACGATGCGCTGTCGCTTGGGATGTTGAGCTAGCTGAATTAGCGAGATCTCATAATGACGCAAATATAGTGGCGATACCAGCAAGGTTTGTCACTTTAGAGAAAGCAAAAATGATTTGTGAATCATTTTTACGTACATCTTTTGAAGGTGGAAGACATCAATCCAGAGTGGATAAAATACGCTGTTAGTTGGTTACTTAAATAATTAAGAGAACGTATAATAAAACTGTTATGTGTTTATAATGAATCAAGTATGGCTATAAATTTGAAGGAAGTTGACGGAGTTGGAATTCAACTAAAGCACAAGGCAACTTGCCATTGTGGCACTATTGGGGCGCGGGTCAGGTCTTTTGTTTTGCCTTTAACAAAACCAAGGCTGCCGATTAAATCAATATAACTAGTCAGTTTTACGATCTATATTTAGTGACGCTAATAATTGTAAAGGCATGTGCTTGTATAAAACTTTAACGGTGAAGGCTTATTTCGAAGCATGAAAATATTACAAAAAACATATTGCTACTTACTTTTTTGTTAATAGGTGATCAAGCTTACTCATTGTCATGTGCTGAGATATATGAAGAGTTTTATTTTAGTTGTAAAGATTCCTCATGCATTTCTGAATTTCAAGTCAGTTTTGAAAAGTCGGGCGGCTCTTGCGCACGAAGAGCGATTGTTATTGAAAAAAGCAAGAGTATTGCACTGCTGTCCCACAGTTGAAACGTCATAAAGCGAACCTCATTTGAGGTTCGCTTTTTTTATGCCTAAAGGGTTCGGGCTGGAGGAGGTCTTTAAGTGTTTTCCGCTCAAATAAATTAACCTGAAGCACACGTAAAATTCGTTGAACCGTCCAACCTTCTTTTGCGCTGTGTCTAGCAAATGCAATCAAAAGATACGTGATCATAGCTATCCAAATTTGGGTCAAAACTGCATTTCTAGATAGACCTACAAACGCATGGATCTTAAGGTTTTGTTTAATGGCTTTAAAAAACAATTCGACTTGCCAACGATCTTTATAAATAGCCGCTATCGTCGACGCGGACAATTTAAAATTGTTGGTGAGAAACCGATATATCCGGCCCGTTTCAAAATCTAAAAACCGAATCAGTCTTAACGTTGGGGCATTGCGTTTTTTAGCATGTGCACTGGTAAAGCAAATGGTTTGATCTGTTAAAATACCTTTATCCGAATTGGTATCTTGCTGTTCTATGACATCATAAACAGCCCCGCTTCGAAGTCGAGTGACGAAGCTAACCCCTTTATTAGTAAGGTCTGCGAACCATTGGTAGTCCACATACCCCTTATCAAAAGCCACAATACTGCCTTTAGGGAAATTAAACTTTCGACCTTCTATCATGTCATTCTCGTTACCATCACTCAGCGCAACAAACTCCGGAATCATGTTTCCATGATTTAATGCCACGCTCAGTTTTACATTGGCTGTATCGTCTCGATGAGCCGCCCATGGGAATAAACTAAGCGATAAATCAATGGCACTCGCATCTAATGAATACAGCGGGTTTTTAAAGCGAAACTTGTGGTTGGAAGGCTGGTGACTGCAATTTTTTAGCAACGTATAGAACAGTGCTTTATACAATTCAGCTGGCTGCTTTTCATTGAGTCTCGCCAGAGTACTGCGAGGAATAGGTTTGGCCCCAAGGTGATAAAGTTTATCTTGTTGGGATTCTAAGTTTGAGTGAATATCACGCAGACTTTGACGCCCAGAGATTTGCGACATAGCCATGCCAATGAACTGATCCCATCGTGATGCACTGCGTAGTTTTTGACCTGAATGATGCTCTTTAGCTAGGCTTTCAAAATCATGTCTAGATAAGGGCTTTAGCAACTGGTGAAAAGCGGTGTTATGATGTGACAAAGCCTGAATCCTTATTAATACAACGTTTGTTCGCACTCACATTGTAACAATTTGAATTCAGGCTTTTCTATTTATTCAGAACTATGGGACAGCAATGAGAGTATTGGATCTTATTTTAGTCCACATGTGGCGAAATTAGCTAGCTCTGGTTCTGGTCTGTATAAATTGACTATACCTTTTAGGTATTGGAAGTATGAACCGATTACCGAGATTCAGCGATTTAGAAAGAAATTGAACGAAGAGTTTTATTACCTATTAACTGATTCAAATACTGGTGGAAAATCCACCGAATTAGATGTGGATAAGCTTCTCTCTAATAATGTGGGTGGCGTGTCTTTTGAAATCGTTGGGCTACTTGATGATTCAATTATCCATAAAATAAAGGGAGACCGAACTTCAGATCAATACTTGGGCTTGGCGAAGTACCTTCTTTACGTATTAATTTACTGGGGGGGATTTTTGGTCTGTTTGTCTGCGTTGGTTTATTCAGTTAATCGCTTTTATAAAAACTTATATTTAACTTCGAAAGTGGATAAAACTTCATTGGTTATACAATCTCTTGTACTTGTTATTAGCTCTGCAGGCTTGATGACATTCTCTTGGGATATTTGGATTGGTGTCTTCTTGCTTCCTGCAGTTGTAGTGCTACTAATTTCGGAGATTTGGATAGTGTTTACTAAAAAGCTCAAAGCAGATTGATTGTAATAAAATAGGCTAGAACCAGTAATTAGCCATGGATGGCCCTTTCCCAGGTGCACATTGTTAGGTCTACCTAGCCTTATATTAATAGGCCATAGGCGGCAGCTCAGCTGTCAATGGGTCACTCTCAAATATAAACCTATACACAGCATTGAATGCTATAATCACCTGAACAACCTTTTAATCTCTTCCCGCTATTCACTTTACTAAATATAGAGATAAACCATGACTCAATCAAAAATGAACCGTCGCCTTCGTAAAAAGCTCTATTTAGGTGAGTTTGCCATCCTTGGGTTTGAATTCAGCTGTTCAATTGATGAAATGGACGAAACCAAGGTAAACGATTTTTTCTCTGAATTGTTGTCCTTTTTAGAGTCTAATAATATGTTGTTCAGTGGCGGCGGCACTAAGGATAACTTTGGTGGTTACATTACTTCTCAACTGCGTTATGGCTCGTTAAACGATGCTGATCGTGAGGCATTAAAAACTTGGTTATCTAGCAATGCAGGGGTAACGGATATTCACTTAGAAGACTTAACCGATGCTATATACGGTAATGATGAAGCACTTCTTAGCTAATCAAAAATTGATTGCTTAGCGAATTTAAAAAAGGGCGAAAGCCCTTTTTTTATGCCTGAAAATAATCAGTGAAGAACCAAAGAACCAAAGAACCAAAGAACCAAAAGAGGCATGCTCGGTAGTGTGGGTTTAGAAAAACTAAGGCTTGTTCTCGAACATTACCCTTTTCAAACCCTCAATAAAAACGATCAATCCTTCAAATGCTGTGCTGCATAAAGAAAAGCTGGAATAGTGACAACGTCGCCAATAAAGCCAGGTAAAGAAAGCGGATCAAACCCATCTACCAGTAATGTAATAATTCGCCCGACAACCAGCAACCCCATGCTTAACGTCACGGCATCAAACCAAGTTCTGTTTAACGTCTTGTAGCCAAGAATAATCATAATGCCAAATGAAAAAATAACCCCACCAAATAAACCGCGTAATGAGGTAAGGCCATGGGCCGGATGAGTTGGGTCAGGAATAACGCCAAACTTCATCACAAACATTTCCCCACTTGGGGCAATAAAAGCCATTGCCCCAAGTGTTAAAAATAAAGCCGCGATGAAATATAAATACACCTTGATTGCACGGGTGGTCCAAGTTGACATTTTTTTCTACTCCTAATAATGAATAAAGGGTGATTGCTTTACGCAGGTTGTTGAACGCTTTGTTGTTTGCCCAAGTGAGCTGGGCGGTGTTTTGAATGGGTCACATAATTAATTAACTCATGCACACTGGCATTGAGTTTGGCTGGGTCTCGACTCATGGCGCTATGAAGTATAAAGGGCGCTAAATAGCTCATGCCCACCATGTTGGCGGTTTGCTCAAAGGGGGTTAGAAACTGGGGCATGGTAAAACGGTTAAAAGAGCTGGCTTGAAAACTCTCCGCAGGCCCTCCGGTGGTGATGGCCAGCATGAGTTCTTTTCCGTGCAGCTTGTCACCGTTAGGGCCGTAAGCAAAACCAAATAGCAATACCTGATCAAGCCAAGCCTTAAGCACCGGCGGTGAAGAGTACCAATAGAAGGGAAACTGCAGCACTACACGATCGGCCTTGTTAAGCAGCGCCTGTTCAATTAATGGCTCAAAGCGCATTTCTGGCCCAGCCACCTTTGTTAAGTCGCGGGTTACAATCGTTATGTCATCTGGTGAATTTTCCGTATTTGATAAAGCATTAAACCAAACTTGATTGCTAGTAGAGGCACTAAGGTTAGGATGAGCCGTTAATACCAGTATGTTCATAAAGTAGCTTCCGTCGTTTGGATTATCTGTTGCCTACTTTAATTAGTTTGACTAAAGTGAACAATACACCCTATATCTACTTATCTAGTGTATAAAATCTAATAATGCCCACCTTAAATAAGCCCTACCCATGAAGCTACCCCTTTCCACCCTAGAAGTTTTTAATGCCATCGCGCAGCAAAGCAGCTTACGCGCTGCAGCCCAAGCATTGGGCATTAAACCCTCTACCGTGAGCCATCAATTAAAAAAATTGGAAGAACAAATAGGCACGGCACTGTTTATTCGCACCACCCGCTCCATTAGCTTAACCGAAGCAGGGCGAGCGCTGGCTCGCAGTACCGCCCCGGCCTTCGAGCAACTAAGTGAAGGCTTATACCGTGCACAAACTGCGGGTCTTAATGAGCGTGGCTCCCTTAAACTGGCTTTGCCTGAGTTTGCCTATTCGCTTTTGGTGCGAGACAAGCTAGGGAGTTTTCAGGATAAATACCCTGAGATCGAAATTGAATTGTCTATGACCGATTCCCTGTCGGATATTTTGGCAGAAGGCCTACACGCCGGGTTTCGCTTAGGGGGGTTAATCGCCCAAGACATGGTGGCCATTAAACTAAGCAAGCCACTGAAAATCGCCGTAGTGGCCAGCCCTGAATATCTTAAAAGGCACGGCACGCCATTAGAACCCAGTGATTTGTTGAATCATAATTGTCTGCGTTATCGCTACCAAAGCTCAGGGCAATGTGCCCCTTGGGCTTTTGGTGAAGCAGATAACGCATACCCGGTGGATGTTCGCGGAAAGCTAATTGCCAACTCATCACCTGCCACCATAGATCTAGCACTTCAAGGACTTGGGCTGACGTATACGTTTAGAGATTACTGCACCAAGGCGCTTGCCAATGGCGAGCTAGTAGAAGTACTAGCAGAATATTTAACCCCGTTACCCTGTATGAATATTTATTTTCCAACAGAGTATCGAACCATGATACCGCTGCGACTGTTCATTGAACATTTAAAGGGTGAGGGGAGTGATGCTAACAACTAATAGGGTTATGAATAAGGGAATTGCTTAACTAATACTATCAATGATATTTTTTAGTTTAGTTCTGTACGAGGTCATGTGGTTATTTTATTTTTCTAATTTTACATATGAATTTAGCGCCGGTTATTTAACAGGGCTAAATCTATGATTAACCCAATACAAAAAAAAGAAAGTCATGACAAAAATCATTTTAATATTGCTACTATCCATTTTCTCTGGGTTATCTTTTTCTAGCGCCGTTAATATGGAACTGGGTGACAGCGAAGATAAACTTTATGAAATAGAAGGGATTGCTACCCATGTAACTGAGCTTACGGTTAAAAATAAGGTGTTTGTTACCTACTTCTATCAAGCAACCAATACTTATTATGTGGTGGATAAAACCCGTAAAACCATTTGTAAAATAAGTTTAGGTGAGATTAGCTTAAGTGAAATTGAAGGTGTGTGCCTTTAATGGATCTTAGTGTATTAATCGGCTTTGATTTAATTCACAGGTATGTCAGTTATCTTCTGAACTAATTCACACCCCAGCACACCCAGTATCGCCATAGATGTCGACCCAAAAATAAGCAGTTGCTAACAGAGTTGAAACCATGTCTATTACCCAAATATCACAAGCCCTATGGCCTGGTATTCTTAAAGTCCAAGACGAAGCCTATACAGGGGTGGCCCCAGAAAGCCTTGAGGTACTTAAAAGCAAATGGCTGGCCTCGCCACAAACCTGTTTTGTATTTCAATTAGCGTATAACCATATAGGCGGGTATTTATTGGCCCACCCTTGGGATGCCCATCAGCCCCCTAAATTATTTGAAATCCATGACTCATGCACATCAGGCCATGGTTTGTATCTTCATGATCTGGCGGTAAGCCAGTATTCAAGAGGTTTAGGAATTGGTAGGCAGTTAGCCACAGAGTTTTTAAATGTGGCCAAGGCTTTAAAATTTAAATGGGTTTTATTGGTGGCGGTGCAAGGCTCCGAAGGCTTTTGGTCTGCATTGGGCTTTACAGAAGTGAGTGATGCTAAAGTGTGTTCAAGCTATGGCCCAAACGCTAAGTTAATGTCTGTTAATTTACAGGTCTAATTTGGCTTGTTATTCGCTTTTTTTATGTTTTCAAACTAGGTCACCCAAGATTAAAACTTCAATGAAATATCTATTTTTAATGTTCTGTATATTACTTACAAACTTATCGCAGGCTGAGCTAGGCACAATTTATATTGGCAGTTTAGAAAGTGATTTTGGCTATGGCTCTTTAAATGAAATAGGCATTCAATCTGAAATCTCCCCAAATCATTTGGGCAGCATTTCAATTATGGAATTTGATCATAAGGGCAATACATACCAAGGGGTAAATATCAGTGCGGGTCTAGCCATTGGTGGTAAGCTAAAAGCCTATTCTAGTTTAGGTGGATTCTTTGCTAAGTATGATGATTGTGAATTTAGTTTTTCAGAAAACAAAAAAGAATGCACCTCTGTTTACACCTACGGTGTTTACCCAGAGCTAGGCATATTATTGGCCATTCATAAACTCACACTAGGAGCCTATGGGCGGCTTTATAAAACCTTTAAAGATGATTCCCGTGAATATTCCGCCTACGGTTTTAAAATCGGTTATGAGTTTTAAATAATAACCGCGTAGTTTAGGTTTGCGTGAACTAATACCTATACTAAGCATCTAGCCAGTATTTATTAATCGAATGTATAACAGCGTTCTCCTCATAAAGTATGGCATTGTTTTTAAACTGACCTATTTTTTCGGATTAATTCACAATTCCAATAAGATGCATTGCTAGAGCAATTACTTATTCGCTATATTCCGCCATTGAAATGGCGTCATCATTCATTTCAAAATAATAATGCGCAATAAGGAATAATTGCATTGAATATATTTAAATCAACCAAGCATAATCTGTTGGCCGCTATAGTAGTGTTAGCTACCTCATATGGCGCAGCGGCTAACGCAACATCCTTCACCACAGAAGCCAATATAGGTCAGTCTTTTCCTGCAAATTTGCAAGGTGGAGCACAATACCTAGCGACCATTGATACAGGTTTTAACTTTAATGCCATTGAAAAAGTGTGCATTACCGCAGAAGTGAATTCAGGTACGGCTACCCATGCCATTCTTAGTGTGGCTGGTGAGCTCATTGACGAGCCGACAATAAATAGCAGCCTGGCCTACATCCTTTTACAAGAGGTAGTAGCCCCCACAGAAGAAAATCCAACTCCAAGTATTAAGCAACTAGATCTAAATTTTTGTACAACCGATGTACTGACATCCAACTTGTTGGATGGAGAAAGTGAGTTTACCCTCACTATCAATGGTGGTGATCTTGAGATTAATAATTTACAAGTGAACATTGAGGGGGCGGTTAGCACTGAACATACAGACAATGAATTATATACGGCTTCCTTTGGTAATAACCTTTCGTACCCGCTTACTTTGGATAATGGCCAGAGACTCATATCTGAAACAGATATCGGCTATCAATTTGAAAGTATAGAATCCGTTTGTATTAAGGGTGAGGTTCAAAGTGGTACAGCAGGTGCCTTTGTTATTGGTAGCGCTAGTGAAGCTTCAAATGACGTTTTTAGAAATACAGAAGTAATGGCGTTTATACTTATCAACGAAAACGAATTTGAAAGTTGTGGCGTTAATGGCTTACTTTATAACTTCTTAGATGGCCGTAGTACCATGAGTATTGCTCCTTCAATTGGCAATATTTCCTTGTGGGATTTAAAAATCGAAGTTAAAGGGGTTCTTAAAGCATCACAAATTAGATTAACTAAAAACGAAAACTCACCTTTATCGGTTCCTGCCTCTGGTGGCAAACTTAAGTACGGCATGACAATCGAAAACCTAGATTCTACTCAGGTATCTAAGACCTTTCGTAAATGGAGTGTATTGAAGTTACCAAATGGTGATATGTACCCTCATCGCAAGGCAAAATCTATTGATGTGAACTACAGCGAACCATTGGTATTAAGCAATAAACGTATTAAAATTCCTGCCTGGTTTGAAGCGGGTGAATATGAGCTTTGGTGGTATTTAACCGATGCTGAAAATAATGAGCGCATCGTAGATCGTCTTAAATTTGTTAAGGAAGAGGGAGTAACAGCCGGGCTATAAGGGGAGAATAAAAAGAGTTTAAAGACTTCATATTTTCTCAATATCACACAATCTCTTCTAGGCATCTATTCGCTAGAGGAGATTTTCATTACCGCACCCAGCAAGATCAAATCAGTTTAATTGATGCTCTTAATTACCCTGTGAATAATCGTTGTGAGCGCTGCGCCTTTTTGTCCTTGTCATAGCAACTAAAAAACTTTTTATTCTAGAATTAGTTGACATTAATATATTCATATACCAAGATTATCAAATGAATATAAATATTACACAACAGCAAGCGCGAATTATCATCGTTCCATAGGAATGGTGGAGTTTTGATGCGTTTATAATTTATCAAACCCGCCCAAGAGGCGGGTTTTTTATTTCTGTTTCTTGGGTTAGCCTCAATTAATGGAGTTAATATGAGAAAAATAGCCGTTTTTGGTAAGCCAGGTAGTGGTAAATCTACTTTGAGTAAAGGCTTAGCTGCAGCCACAGGGATACAGTTGCATCAGTTAGATTCTATTGTATATAAGAAAAATGGCGAGCTGGTAGATCGAGAGACATTTGATCAGGAGCATGAAAATATACTGTGTTCAGATAAATGGATTATCGATGGCTTTGGCCCCATGGGCTCGTTCAATAAACGATTAGAAGTGGCCGATACATTAATCTATATAGACTTACCCTACTCGGTGAGCTATTGGTTGGTAACAAAGCGACTTCTAAAAGGTTTGTTTGTTAAGCCAGAAGGGTGGCCTGATGGCAGTTCAATTATAAAAGGCTCTTTGCAAAGCTATAAAATGTTAAAACTTAGCCCAACGTTTTGGAATGATGATTTTTTACAAAAATTGGAAAAGTTTACAAGCATTAAATCTGTTTATGTGATCCGCTCTATGTCTGAATTAAATGGCTTTATTGAATCTAATGCCGAGCGTAAAACTCATGATAAGGCATGTTAATTAGACCTAAGTAGTTGGCTTTGTGGAGGCAATCCTTTTTAATTTACAATACCTGGCCAGCTAATTTCATGCCTGTGAGTGGTTAAATGTTATTTTAAGAGTTAAGTGTGAGGAAAAACATGAAAAATGAAGAAGCGGTTAATAAAGGCTTTAAAGATCAACTTCAATATTTGAAAGAAATTTACGAAGACAGTACATTAAAAGAAAAGCATAAAATAAACGAGCACATTAAAAATATTTTGAAAACACACGGTAATAAAAATAATCAAGAAATTGAGGCGTATTTAAATAAAGAAGCAGATTCAACCTCTAAGTAAAAGATCACAATCTTAATGAAGTATAACTTTGGTAGCCTTTGTTTTGGTATCTGCAAGAATAAATTAAAGGGGGAGTCATTATTTTATTTGATAACTTGTATAAATCATGGCTTCATTTTTTTGGTGGGGGATAGCCAAAGATCTAATTGTGATTGACAGTCAATGTCCTATAGAGCATTGGCTGCATTGCACGTTTAGAAAAAATAGAATACCTATTCTTTAGAGGTGTTTTCCCAAAGACCTTTATCGGCTCAATAGCCGATTCCGCTCAATTAATTCAATCCCCTTAGTTACCCACTACAGGAGTCCCCTTTTTGCCGTCAATTCTAAGGGCCCCTTATTATGAATTTATGCAGGCTTTTCAGTGAAATCCGCTATTCTCTATAAAGCTTTAATACTTAGGTGGAAACCTTCATTTAGCTAATTCATATTGGTATTTGGAATAAACACTGCAGTTTTTATGGTGGTTTTGTATGAAGTACGGCTCCATGCTGCTTTTATTGGCCATCCTTAGTCATTCTGGCTTCCTTGCGGCTGAAGAAAAAACCTACACGGCTCTCACTGAACCCTGGCCCCCTTATCAAACCTATGTTGATGGAAAAGCCGGTGGTTATAATGTGGAATTTATTCGGGCCATATTTAAGCGGGCCGGTCTTAAAGTAAAGGTAGAAGTATTGCCGTGGGCCAGATCACTCACCACCACTCAACAAGAAAAAAACATATTCTTATTTGTGGTTACTCGAAATGAAAAGCGCGAAAAATCCTTAATATGGATTGATACAATACTCCCTTACACGCCTTATTTCTGGAAGTTAAAATCCAGAAAAGATGTCTTGGTAAACAATGTACAAGATGCCAAAAAATACATGGTGGGGGTGGTAACTCTAGACGCTGTTACCCAGTACTTAGAAAAACAGAATTTTGAAATTCATAAAAATATGACCGCGGTGACGTATAATGTAATCAACCTTAGAAAATTGTTTAAGGGCAGAGTAGATTTAATTACCTATGATATAGGTGGCCTAGCAATACAATTAAAAGCAGAGAATTTAGACCCGGCTCTTATAGAGCGCCAAGCCATGATAAAAGATTTAGCGGTGAATCTTTGGCTTACAACAGGCAGCAAAAGTGACCCTGAATTGGTGGCAAAAATTAGGCAAGCCTCTAAAAGCCTTAAAGAAGATGGCAGTTATGACAGAATAATGGGCCCTGCTATTAAATTGATGTATTAAATTCCTGCCTTTTTTTTATTTTAGTTAGTATTCATACCTAAAAATTGTGTGAGCCCCTACTTAATATTATTAAAATAAATTACTATGTCTGCTTTGTTATTTAATTCGTAGCTATCTTCTAAAATATAGTTAATTCACAATAAGGCGTAATGCAATTCCTTAGCGATTTTAAATATTTCTATGGTTGTATGTTTAAGGTTGTTAGGCGCTTGGGTTGTTTACAGTATTTAAGGACTAAAAAATGAGTGGATATATAATTTATCATTACAATGTTATCGATAAGCAAAGAATTCATGAACTTGGGCCGTTATCTTTACCCATAATTGAAAAGCACGGTGGAGAATTGCTGGTTGCATCCACTGTAACCTCCCTTGAAGGTTCGCCATATTCTCATATGGTGATGTATAAATTCGCTAGTCAGGAAAAGGCTCAGGCTTTTTATGATTGCAAAGAAAGCCAGGAGCTATCTAAATTAAGGAATAAGGTTACAGAAGGCTTGGTGATTATTGTGCCAGAGTTTAGTGACCATTAAATGCTCTGTTAAGCAAGGCCCTAGCGGTACAAATTTCCCTTGCTCTATGTGTGTAAAAATAGCGATTAAAGTAGTCAAGAATAAATTTGTCTGAGCTTAATTTTTAAAGGGAGTTCACCATATTGAAGCTAGTTTTATTACCAGGCATGGACGGTACGGGGGATTTATTTTCTCCCTTGCTTCAAATGCTTTCTGGGTTTCAATGGGAAGTAATAGCGCTTCCTAATTCAGGAGCGCAGGATTACGCTTCCATTATTGTATATGTAAAACAGCGACTGCCTGATGAGGATTTATTCTTATAGCAGAGTCTTTTTCTGGCCCTATTGGCATGGCGCTCGCTAAGAGTGAAATTAAAAACTTGAAAGGGGTTATATTTGTTGCTACGTTTTTATCTACACCAAGTAAATGCCTTGTGTTTTTAGCGCGGTGCTTACCGCTTAAATTCCTTTTAAAGTTGCCATTTTCAACGCTATTCATTAAAGCTTTATTTCTAGGTTCTGATGCTAGCGATGAGCTAATTCATCTATTTAAAACTTGTTTATACTCACTTTCTTCTGCTTTAATCAAGGCTAGGCTAGGCGCTATGTATTCTCTTATTTATCGCCCTAGGGACATTGAACTACCGGTGGGGTATATTCAAGCGGTATCGGATAAACTGGTGTGCTCTGGGAAACTTAACGAGTTTAGAAATAGCTTTAATAATATAATGGTAAAAACCATAGAAGGGCCTCATTTTATTTTACAATCTAAGCCCGAGCAGTGTGCGGCTGTTATTTCTGAGATGGTGCCCATGTTAACAAAGCATTCTAAGCTTGTTATTGAAAACTAAATTCAAGTAGTCAGTTCATGTTTCTGATGTTAATAAAAATTTATCTGAACTCCCTGCTTCTTCATCACAGCTAAGGTATTGGCTATAATAACTTTGAGTTGGCCATAATAGGACAAACAACATGCTGAAGCACATCATAAATAAAATAAAGCGATTCAGGTCTAATCTTACCAGTTTAAATGATCAAGCTATTGGTAAGACAGTATTCACCATTATTATTTTTCTTGATGTGTTTATCTTGATTTCTGTCTTTCAAGGTTTGTCTGATCACACTCGTCAATTGGCTACACCCAATGAGTTTATCCCTCAATATTGTCGAGATATTGTAATTGACGATGACTGGAACCAGAACAATCGGCTTATTCGCACCGCAGGCATAGTAACTAGGTATCGCAGCAGTTATGTTCATATAAACGAAAAAGACAGGGTAAAATCTCTACATCCTGTTTGTGCGCCAATATCAAAACTATTGCGATCTATTGAAGACGATAAAACCTTAGCCAGTGATCTGAATGCATTTCTTCGAAATAGAAACCATATTGTCAAAATGGAGTTAGAACTTAAGCGTACCAGTGGTGCATATAATACCGCTCTTCTAGAAGTAATTGCCGAGCAAAATTCTGCTAATGAAAATCAAGCGCCCTTAAAGAAAAAAATATCAGAACTTACCGATGACCTTAATGGCCTGGTAAGTGAAGAAGCCAAAGCCGAGTCTAAGATTATGCAAGATGAGCGTATTAGCCGCTTGTTTAGCATGATAGAAAGGTCGCCAAAAGTAAACCGAGGTGCTCTATTAGAGGCGCTGCGGGATTTAAATTTCTGGTATCCAGTGAACCGCCTTGGAATGGAAATGCTATTTCTATTGCCGCTTATCTTTATTTTTTATTTGTGGAATGCGAAAAGCGTCAAAGCAAGTCGCCCTTACCAAAGCTTGGTATCTGCCCATCTTTTGGTGGTGGTGTTTATTCCCGTTATTTTTAAAATAGTGGAGCTTATTTATGACATAGTGCCAAAGAAGCTTTTAAAACAAGTTTTTGAATTTCTTGAATCTTTTAACCTTATTGCTATTTGGCATTATGCCATGATGGGCATTGCGGTAATCACGGCTTTATCACTCATATATTTCATGCAGAAAAAGATTTTCTCTCAGGAAAAAATCACTCAAAAGCGTATTATAAAAGGACAGTGTCAAAATTGTGGGTGCCACTTGCCTAATGGCAATCAGGCTTGTTCTATATGTGGCTTTAAACAGTTTAGGCAGTGCGGTCATTGTAAAGGGGATACCTATGTATATGGCCAATATTGTAAAGAGTGTGGTTTGAGTGAATAACTCTTTTTATCTGCTGGGTGCTAGCGCTTTAAAAATGGCTAGCCGGTATATGGAGAGAGATAAGATAGTGATCAAGAAAGTATACAGTGCTTTGATAAATAGCATGGTTTACTAAGCCGATTTTAAAGGGCCAGGTTGTTCTTATTCATCTAATTTATGGGGCGAAGTATAGAGTTTTTAAATATGTACCCATACGTTGTTTGAAAATAGTTTACCGTAAATAAACCGCTTTGCAGTTATCCACTATGCCCATACAAGTGGGTGCTGGGTATTATATGGCGAGGGCAATCATCTATGGGCACTGTTTTCCTTTTCTTTTACCATTATATTGTAGATATGCTTAATTGATTAAAATTTAGCAGCCAATTACACTGTGCTGGAAATTTAAGAGTATATTGCCTAGTACTTACCTGAATTTTAGTTGGGCTATCAAGTCTCCCCTGAATACATCTAATCACTTAAAAGAATTATAAGAATGACCATTTTAATTTTAGCTGCCATTACCTTTATTGTATTTTTGGCATTGTATAGAACCTACAATCAATCTGAAAAAAATAGTGAAATTAGGCAGTGCTCGTATGGTAACAAAGAAATCTATAGCGCCTTAGAAAACTCAACTGACTACTCTTATCTTAAGGCCTTATTTACGCCTGAGACCACCTATGAAGATCGTTACTTAATATCTGTGAGTATTTCGCGGTTGTACCCTATTAATGTGCTTGAACAATGGTTAGGTGACGAGCCAAATTCCGCTGATGCTCAGCTGTGTTACGGCGCTAGGCTAGTTCAATGGTCATGGGAAGCGAGGGGTTATGGCATGGGAGAACAAATTAGCCAAGAGAATTGGGCGTTGTTTTTTGAAAGGTTAGCAACAACAAGAGACATATTGACGCAGTGTACAGAAACTATGCCAGACGATCCGACCCCTTGGGCCTACTTAATTATGGTGTCTACTTGGAATTCAGATGATCAAGACGTACGCGAGCATTACTTTCAACAAGCCGTAAGTAGAGACCCTACTAATTGGGCTGCTCATATGCATATGATTATTGCCTTATCGGAAAAGTGGGGCGGAGATAATAAAGAAATGATCGCATTTGCTGAAAAAGCATCTAATAATGCACCAGACGGGTCTGATTTACCGGCTATTTTAATTAAAGCCTATATAGAGCACTGGAAATACTTAGATCTTTTTGATAAAAAACCAGAAGAAGCAAAGCAGTTTATTTCATCTTCGCTAATTCAACAAAAAGCTGCATCGGCTTACGTTCGTTCTTTAGGGGCTGAAAACCATCAGCACACTTCAGTAAGTGTTTTTACACGTTACAACACCAGTGCTTGGTTTTGGTTAGTTCGGGATAAGTTAAAACTGAAAAATGATCTAAACGCCTTAGGGAATACCATTGAAGACATTCATTGGCGATGGGCAGGTCCTGAGGCGGAGTTGAGTAAGGCGAGAGACTTTGCTTCTAAGGGCTAGCGCTAAGTTATGACGGGCAAACATAGCAAGTAACGTGCTGACTTAGGTGCAACAGGGTGTTGATTTTAAGTTAACGCTTAACCGCCTTGAACAAGGGTTAAGAAATTAATATGGGCGGGGTTAGCTCAGTTGGTAGAGTGTCAGTTTCCCAATCTGGAAGTCGCGGGTTCGATTCCCGTACCCCGCTCCATTATTTTAAGTGGCTTTATCTCTATTCAATAAACAGGCAGCATTCTTTAGTGTAATGGCATTTTAAAATATTAAGGTCTTAAAATGGATCCACTTTTACTTGGAAAAAAATACGATAAAATTGCTCAGTGGTGGCATAACCAACACGTTGAATCTGGCTATGGGGTTCGTCAATTTGAGCGAGCGATTGGCTTTACGGAAAACGGCGGAAAAGCACTGGATGTGGGTTGTGGAGCCGGAGGGCGATTTATTCGTATTTTACAAGATCGTGGCTTTTCGGTGACGGGTCTTGATGTATCCCAAGAGATGGTTAATTTAGCAAGCCATAATCACCCGCAGCATAATTTTATGCAGCAAGACATTTGCTCTTGGCAAACAGACGAAAAATTTAATTTTATCGTCGCTTGGGATAGCATTTTTCATTTGCCTTTTATGATGCAAAAACCCGTTGTCTCTAAGCTATGTGAGCTTTTGGAAAAAGGCGGAATTCTCATTTATACCTTTGGCAATGAAGTGGGTGAGAGCACTGCTCAATGGCATAACGATACCTTTTATTACAGTTCCATTGGCATAAACGATAATGTGAAATTATTGATCGAAAATGGCCTGTCCATTTTGCACCTTGAACTTGATCAGTACCCAGAAAAACATGTGTATGCGGTGGCCACTAAGCTTTTATAAACCTTAATCTGAGGGGGAATTTTGCCAGCACACTTAACGAGCACTTCTGGAATGCACATAAGTCAGTAAGCAGTTGCCAACCATTAAAGTAAGAAGCTATGGCCTTTGAGTTGAATGACGTCTATCACTTGTCACGCTAAGCCTCCATCCATGCTCAATGACTCTTCAATCTTATTAAAATCACTATTAGAGGCAATATACTCATATTGAGATAATAGATTGCATGTGTCTTGTCTCATGTTTTACTATCAGACTAAAAATATGGCTTGAAAGCCCTATTTCTTAAAATAATAAAAACAATACACAGGAAAATATATGAGCGTACAACTCGTTGTCGATTCGGGGTGTGACCTTCCGGAACATTTATTTAGCCAGCTTAAACTACCTATTTTGCCTCATGTTATTAATGTGGCCGGCAATAAAATTAATGATCAGCGTAATCGTGCTCAAATGTCTCACTTCTACGGCATGTCTATGGCCAGTACTGGCAAAGATGTTCAAACAGAAGCCATGCCAATTGAAGCGATAGCGAAAAGAATACAAGTCCTGCTCGACGCTGAATGTAAAGACATCGTGATTCAAACCATTAGTAAAGATACAAGCATGGTGTTTGAGCAAACAGAAAAAGCCATCACCCTCATTCAAAAGAAAAACTCAGCTAAAAACGCAATTATCCACTTAGTGGATTCCAAAACCATGTTCACAGGCCAAGGGCTATTAGCGTCATACAGTTTAGATCTTATTAAACAAGGCTTAACGGGTTTAGAAGTTAAGCAAAAAGCCGAGCAATTTTCCCAATCTATTTATGCTTATGCCACCATTCCAAATGTTGCTCACCTTCGTGAACGCAGCGGCAGTAAAGATCGTAAAGGTTTAACCGTATTAAAATCTACGTTGGCAAAAATACTGGGCATTAATCCCATTATTCAAATTCATAATAGTCAGACTGGGGTACTCTCAAGCCAACGCGGTTATGAGGCCGCCATTAAGAATATGTTGGAGTTAGCGGTGGATGCCATCAGCCATAAAAAATTACTCTACCCCATGGTTAATATCAGTGTGGGCAGTAAGATAGAAGAGCTTCCTCATAGAGAATACTTTTCTAGATTAGAGACAATCGCGAAGGAGCATAATGTTGAGGTTCAGTATTCGATGCTGAGTTTATCTGGCGGAGTAAATTTAGGGCCTGATAGCATTACCATGGCGTTAGCATTAAAAGCTGACTAAATTAGCCCTGTTCAGTTAAATTAATGGTGTTCATTAATTTAGTTCACCTCTCATAGGCCGCCACACAAGGGGTTACAGGTGTGACCCCTGTATAACAAATTTTTTAAAACAAAACCCTTCCCAGGCCAATGCCGCTAATGATCAAGAGTACAGTGCCCAGCACACGGAAAAAGACTTTGGTTTCTGCTTTCAACATTCTTTCATGAATTTTTAAACCCAATACATGGCCAATACCGGCACAGGGCAATAGTATTAATGCATGTAGCAATTGTAAGTCGATTCCCACCCAAATAAATGCAACCATCTTAATGGCCACTAAAATAAACCACAGGGTAAATAGAGTATCTCGTAATTGGTGTGCTGCCACGTGAGTCATAAACACCGCAATAATTAACGGTGCACCTATTAACGAGGTACCACTAATATAACCGCCTAACATTAGAAAAATAATATCCAAGGTTTTGCTGTTACTGCTAAAGGGTCGATTAAGGATATAAGACATTGCGTAGCAGGCCACAATGGTAAAAATAATGCTGCTCATTAACGCAGGGGGCAGGGTAATTAAGCCAAATACTCCAATTAACTTAGGAATGATCATGATGCCAAGGGCATATTTTAAATACGACCAATCTACAGTGCTGAAAGGGGTTGAATTGGTTGCGGTGTTTGCCGACAGTTTTAGCGCTTTACGGTTATTTAAGTAAACCGTTAAAAATGAGAAAAACAGCAAGTGAACGGCAATAATCGGTAAGTACACCTGAGGTTGATTATCCACCAATAGCAAAAAGGGCAGAGACAACACGGCGCCACCAAAGCCCAAGCCAGAGCGCACAAAGCCACTCCAGATAAAAATTAAACCAATCAGGCAATATTGAATAAGCGATAAATCAGACATGCAAAACTACTATGGGAAAAGGTGCCCCATTGTAAATGCAATGGCCAGTTACTAAAATGCCAGAGTTATGATTTGCTGAATAATTGTTTTCAAAAAGCCTTGTTACGCTGCAACACACTGCGTTGCTTGTCATATGTATATGGTTGTTCTGATTAGATATCAGTACTATGCTGGTTTTAACTTCAAACTCACCGAGTAATTAGGTCTTTGATGCTGCAATTCACCACAACAAACAAATATCTTGCCCCATTGTTTTTATTTAACATGTTGTTTTTCACCAGTGTATTCACCCTTGCAGCTTACCCACCTATCAATTATGAAGAGCGAAATTGTGATGGTTTGGCTCAATTGCCCATTGGCAGTATTCAAGGTACTTGCTTGGGTTTGTTGGCAGATAATGTTCAATATAAACAGATGGGCCTTAACTTTAAGAAGCCAAGGAAAGCGTTAGAGTTGCCACAAAGTCATCAGATACTGGTGACGGACATGGGCGGCTGGACAGCAGGCAAAGGGATATTATGGCTATTGGAATTCCAGTCCAATCGTTATCGTCATCTAATATCTGTCACTAAAGTGGCTGAAAAACTGGTGCTTCCCCATGATATTAAGCGTGGCAAAGATGGGAGTATTTATCTAGGGGAAGCGCATCAAATTACGCGCTTTCGCATTAAAGGGCGGCGCATGATTGACCGTGAGGTAGTCATTACAGGTTTACCCTACCCTGATGGCCAGTATCTTCACCCGTTAACCAGTTTCGTTTTTCTAAACAATAATGACTTACTGATTAATGTGGGCTCTCAAACAGATGACTGTGGCCTGCTCAAGAAGGTCAGTGCAACTAATGATGCTTCTACAGATAAGAGTGAATGCTCGGAAGTAAAAGAAGTGGGTTTAAGGCGTTATGGCTTTATTGCTAAAACCAATCAATGGGCCAGTGATTTTGATCAATACGCCACAGGCTTGCGCAATTCAGTTGCATTATTGGTGCACAGCAGCGGTACCATTTTACAGGGTGAAAACAGCGCAGATTTAAAAGATGCCAATGAGCCTTATGAGGAAATTAATCTCATCGAGCAAGGTGCTTTTTATGGTTGGCCTTATTGCCTTAATCGTGATTTTTCATTGCTTAAAAAGACTATTGGCGTTAATGAAGACTCGTGTAATCAAAAAAACTATAAAACCCCTTATAGTTTAATGCCACCCCATGTGGCGCCATTGGATATGATATATTACACAGGCAGAAAATTACCCACACTAACAGGTCAGTTACTAATGAGCTGGCATGGTTATCGTGTGGTGGGCAATCGTTTAGTATCTTATAAGGTCAATGCCAAAGGGTTACCAATACTGACTGCCAGTGAGAAGGTGTCATTTAAGCGAGACCCCATTGCCCCTGAAGTTGAATTTAGCAAACACTTTTTTTCACCTAAGGGTGGTTCAAAATTGGATGCCCAACATCAAGAAGTGATTTCTCACTGGAATAGTGTCAAGGGGTTACGACCAGAAGGAGCGCCGGTGGGATTATTGCAATTAGCCGATGGTTCTATCTTAATTGTGGATGATAAAAACAAAGCATTGTTACGCTTATCAAATGGAATTTCTTTTGAAGAAAACCAACAGAAAAATTCTTTTTTACCTCATGAAGCAAGCAAGGTTATAGGCTTTAATTTTTCAGGGCCCAGAAAATCGTTAATGATTGATCAATGCTCTGCCTGCCACAATGAACTTAAATCAGACCCAGGGGCATTGTTAAACCCCCATTCAGGTTGGCTAAAGACGCTGGAAGGAAAAACGCTTTTACAAACTAAGTTAACCCGCGAAGCTGGCTTTATGCCACCTACTGGTAAGTTATTACCTGAGCAGGTGAAGTTGATATTACAAGGTGTAGAGTAAGCCGCTTAGGGAAAAATGGCATGGTATTGTGTCCATGCTAAAGCTTAGAGTTTGACCCATTAATATGAGCCTAGAAACGTAGGCCATAATATTACTTTTAATAAGCGTCATTTTCAGTGTAATTATATTTTTTGTGAATAACGTTAACTATTTATACTGATATCTTTTAACCAAGCCCCTAACGGCTTCGCCAAATCGGTAAGCTGTGCTGTCTTTGGCGATTAATGTGGGAAAATTTTTTATGCTAAGGGTAAATTTTTATTGTAATCAGGGTTATTTATTTCTGCTATATGCTTCGACTTCTTAGAGAACCCTATATACATGGGATTTATACCGCCGCAACAATGTGGGTGTTTTTTAAAGATGGGTTCTTCGACACTCTTAAGAAAATTGTCTATAACAAAAGGGTCCGTGGCGAAGAAGTCTCCCCGTTCTAACGTGAGCATTTTGGCCGCTTTTTCAATATCTAAACTTAAGGGCACCTCTATTAATTGATTACTTTCTCTGCGTGACGCCAAGCGTACAGTGACAAGGCGCGCGGCGAAGTAAAATGGTGGTTCCATTTTCAAGCAGCGCAACGCCGACAATGTGTGCTTGGCGTCGCGCCCTACGGGGCTCTACGCTTTGTCCAGACTCTGCGGTGGTCTTCCTTGAAAGGCAATAAGCATTTCTTCCTTGCCCGTCTTGATTTTGAACAAGGCGTAAAGCCAGAGGCGCAAGCAATTAATAGAGATGCCCTTAATACCTGATGTACTTTAATGCCATGAACATCTCTTACATAGTTAATGCCACCCAAGGCAATTAAAACCGAGTAGCCAGTGAGGTGTTGCTTTTTGGTAATCAATGGCATACTGATGCGTGATAACCCAACACGCCCTGTGGTTAAGCCATTAGCAATAAAATATGCATAGATAGAGCGCTCATCGGTAAATTTCATACCCGGGTAAAAATCAATCTAGCCTTGCTTCATTTCGTTTAATACTCGCCTTTTAGGTAAGCGAACCACCTTTAAGGTGCAATCAAGCTCTTGAGCCGCTTGGGCGTAAATTTCAAGATATATTCCTGAGTTATCGGGGGCATTATTGATAAGAGGGGGCTTTGCCTTTTTTTGATAGCCCATCACCAACTCGCAGCTATGGCCAAGGGATGAAACTAACAAAAAAATGGAAAATGTAATAACAAATATAGGTTGAAGGTACTTATTAATATATGCAAGCAACCGATTAGGTTCATGCTTTAGTATAGACAGGCTTAGCAGTCGAAAAGTAAATGTTGTTCGTGCAAATTAGCTTTTCATTGGGATTGAGTAAGGGCGGTAATATCATTTCACTTTAGCGGCTTTCTGACTACGCTATATCAATAGCTTCTAATTAACGCAGTTTAAATTCTAAATTTTAATGTAGAGCATAAAATGCGCTCTCAACAGAGCGTTTAGAATATACTCTTTGGACTGAGTGGTATTTGGTTCATCAATACAAGCCAGCTGCCTTATGGTCTATAAAATGATTATTTTGAACCGAGGAAATTGCTTCATGGGTTATTCTGAATCATCGTTAAGCTTTCGGTCATTTCTATCTATAACAAGCATCGCTTTTATGGCTTTATTATTAGCGGCTTGTATAGAATCAACCAGCAACACTGAAACAGCGCCTGTTTACTCAATTTCAGGTACCGTAATATCAGAAGATGAAACCCTAGTTGAAAATGCTATGGTGACCATAGATGGTATTGAAGCGGTGTCATTAACCAATAGTAGTGGTCAGTTTGTTGTTGAAAGTGAAGAGGACTTTTTATCCAGTGCCTTTCTCTCAGCTTCCAAAGATGGGTTTGAATCTTACAGCCGAGAAGTAACTTTATTAGGGGTTGAAAGCCCTTACCAACTTGCCGATGTCATCACGCTCAGTGAATCTATTCCATGGGAGTATTTAGACATAGACGTGGCTGCTAGCGATACTCAGCAAATTACACAAAATCAATCTTTTATCAGTAGCGTTAACCGAGCAAGCACGGCCATTCAAGAGTCGATTATTTTGGCCAATGCTAGGGATAACGAGTGTGATTGCACAGTCACTCTTTCTGGAAAGGCCTTTAAAAAAGGAGGCAGAAAAACCAAAGCCTATATTTTGTTGGCGGTAGATGCATCTGGCAGCAGTGCCGAAAAAACCATTGGTGATCAAACGGTATTTGAAATCGAAATTGAAGCCCTAAGCGCTTTGGTGAACAGATTGACTGAGCATGAGAAATTAAATGTAGGTATTGTTCGTTTTGCCAGTGATGCCAGCCTAATACTTGATTTCACCGATGATTTAGCGGCTGTGAAAAGGGCACTGAGTGTGATGGAGCCTGAGATACCAAAAAGCAGCAGTGCGTCTACTAATTACAAAGCCGCATTGGAAGTGATCGCAGCAAGTTATGATGCTGCAGACCTTAAAAGACCAGATATTAAAACGGTAGTATTTTTATCAGATGGCATACCCACTGCACCATTTGAGTCGGGTATTACCCAAGAAAAAGAAGATAGATTAGCCTCTATTGAAGCGGCGAAACTCCTTAAAGAAAAGAACATAGTGGTTAATACCTTTCCTGTAAATGTGGTCAGTAAACTCACCACATTACCGGCTATTTCGGCCATTACCGGTGGTTTTTATTATGGCCTCGAAAGTGAATTGGTGGTTAGCCAGATTGCCCAATATAGCCTAGTGGGGTTAAAAGGCATTGAAGTGCTTAACGAAACCACCAACAGTGACGCTGTAAATTTTGATTTATCCCCTGATGGTTGGTTTAGCGGTGATGTTTGCTTAAGCAGTGCAGAAAACAATCATATTAAAATCACCCCTTTAGTTTGTGAAGACTGCCAGAAAACAGCCTACCAAAAAATAAAGGCCTCCTGTGAAGGAGAAGAGTGCTCGTCGTGTGCAGGGCAAATCACCATGCTTGAGTTAAAATACACAGGGGACTTAGCAAGCGCTCAAATTCGTGTGGAGCAACCTCAGAAAAATAAGGGGGCCAAAATTATTTTTGATAGCACGGTATCCGCTCAGGAGTCCTTTGAGTTTTATGGTGCCGAAAAAGATAAAACCATGGGGCCAAGTATTTCAGTTTATATAAATGATGATTTAAATGGCGAGTTTGTCACTAGTTGCGGAGAACCTAAAGTGGGCCCTGGGCTGGTCAGTGGTGATTTTGAAGTGGTGCGCGGTTATAGCCGAAATGGTGGGCTGATTTGCCCTTAGCTTTCATTACGTGGGCGCCCGGATATGACGATTAATAGCGAATAATTTAACGGCTGTTCTCATTCTGTTCAGTGGCAAATAAGAAATTGCTGAGGTTTGTTTAAAATTGTTGAATTGTTGAATTGTTGATTTTTTGAAATGCCCTCATTGCATTAACATTTAAAATTCGGTGCGATCTTTCATTGTTTACTATATTGAAATAGATGGGTTCTCTATATAAGGGTCTGTTATGAGACCACTGGAATGTTTCTTTATTCTATTACTGGCTTGCAATGTTCAAGCCTATGAATTTAAAGCAGATTTTCGGGTTGTGGCCCCCGACATGGTGTACTTCAATAATCAACCAGCCGGCCCAATTAAAGAGTTGGTAGAGTTAGCGATAAAGCGAGCAGGCCATAACATTTCATGGCAGGCAATACCTTGGAAGCGAACCCAGCATCGGGCTGAGCTGGGTAAGGTAGACTTATTGGTGCGCCATTCAATGAATGAAAAGCGTCGTGAGTATCTTAAGCCTATTCTTATGGGTTACCAAAAGCGGCAAGTAACTTTTCTAACCGCGCCTAACAAAGACATTCGCATTCACCAATTTGATGATTTAAAGAAGTATACAATAGGGCAAATTAGAGGGTATTTTTACGCGCCAAAATATAACAACGCCCATAATCTCACAAAACTTAATTTTAACGATTATCAACAGTTGGGCCGAGTGCTTGAGGTGGGTAGGGTAGATGCCATTATTATTAATTCAGACATCAAGCATGACTTAGAGATGCTGCTGGCTATTCCTGGAGTCAAGGTGGCACCTTATGAAATGACGTTTCTTAATGGGCGTTACAGTTCTATCCCTATAAATTCACCGGCCGAGAAGTACTTTAAGGAAGTGAACGCTGAATTTTTTAGGCTACGCCAATCAGGTGAAATGACTCAAATATTAAATCAGTACGGAGCCAAGCCATTTGAGCAAGATTTCACTACCTTAGAAAGTCAGTCTCAGGAAGCCATGTTTAAATCGCAATAAACGGATTGTATTTATATTAATGGTTAGATGTTTTATACAATGCCAAAAATAAGTTTTTTTTAAATAAAGTAAACCTTACGCTGAGCGTATTAAGAAAACTCGCAAGCCTGCCATTACTCTTTTTGTATTTTCGCTAACATTTTAGCAATAATACGCTCTCTAATACTTTCAAGTTCACCGCTTGATTTCATTTTTCTAAATATGGCGTCTAATTTTTGAACGAGATGAATGTGCTGTTCATGTAGGTAATGGTAAACCGGTAAGTGGCTTAAGGATGGGGATAAGGCTAAAACGCTTTGGTTGCCAATTTTTTTTAAGTGCATCAAGCCATTTACTTTGGCTGTAATTATAAAATCAATTCGATTAAGAATTAAATTATCTATTAATATTAGGCTGTTATTATAAATGGTGATTTTTTTCATACTCTTAGTGCATATCTCAGCATGCTTAACACCCCTTACGCGGCCTATTTTATAGCCGGTTAATGAAGAGCAGTCCTTTATGGTAATGTTTTTACCATTGGAAAAAACCGTGGGTTCGATGTAATTAATGGAGGTGGGAACACGCAATAAAGTGGGATATTCGTGAGCGATGTTGATAATTCTATGAACTTCCCCGTCTAAGCGTCCCTCACTTGATTCAATTAAAGCGCGTTTTCCTGAAATGGGTAAAATCTCGATGGGGATGTTCAAATAACCGTAGGCGACTCTTAAAATTTCAGCCCCTATGACTTGGTCGGGAGTATTAATGATTTGTGCAAATATAAGAGTTTGCTGACCATGGCAGATGAGTGGCAGCCCCAACATGCAATATAGGACTAATGAGGGTAATTTCATGTATAGGGGCCCGTTAAGTGATGTGTTAATTAGCCACTAAGTCCTACCAGGCTAGTGTTTTAAATGCCCTTCTCAAAATCATATGGGCCTTAGGCCCCTGTCTAATGGGCTCTTTAAGAGGGGTTCTCAAGCTTTTTTAGTACACATCATTACAGTATAGAAGACAGGGTAAGGTTTGCTTGTGTATAACTTTGGTAAATAGATTGGTAATACCGATTTTCCGTTAAGCTATAATCCTCAGGTTAATAGTACTGGCCTTTCATGGGAAGAAGAAAAGCCTTTTCGGTTTTCTAAATTAGAAACTCTAGCGAAAAAACATAAGGTTGCTGTGCAATATTCCATGATGAGTTTATCAGGGGGAGTCAATTTAGGGCCCTATAGTATCACCATGGCCCTAGCACTCAAGGAAGCGTAAACGTTGTTCCTCAATTTTCGGTTGTTTAATTGGGGTGCTAACAGACACTAAATTTTCTGAATTTGTTTTTTAAATTTAATTTATCTTACGTTGTTGGCACTTCTTTCATAAGCTTTAATTCGAATCTTTTCTCGGCTATCAAATTGCTCGTCTCGCAATAGGCTAATTTGTTCAGACTGCTGCTGTTGTGTGATGCCTTGTGAATTTAAAATATCCTGTCGTTGCTTTAAAAAACTGTCAACTCTGCTTTGCCATTGGGCTCGCTCTTGATCGAGGGTTTCAAATCGTTGGGTGGCTTCTTCTCCCACTAATTCAACGCGCAGGGCTCGAATGTCTGCTTCACTGGCCCCTTCTTCCATTAAGGCAGAGGTTTGTTCTCTTAGGGTGTCGGGCAGTTGAGTTTCGGCCCTAGACGCCACTAAGTCAGCTGGGGCGTGGGCATTTATTTCTTCAAGGGCGGCGGCCTTTTGTGCGCTGTTTAAAGTGTTGTCGGCGGCCACTTTCATGCGAGCTAAAGTGTATTGGTCTAGTTGGTCTTGCCTGCCGTAAAACGCTTGAGCCACCTCTAGTGATAAATACTGCTCACGAATGGCGCTGCGGGAATTTAATATGTTTTCCATTTTAGAAAGGTAACTGCCGTCTTGGCTATTGGCATGGCTTTGTTCTAATTCAACCATGGCTTTTTTCATATCTATGTATTGATCTAAAATCACAAGGGCTTCGGATAAGGGCTCTCCTTGTAGATAGTGGGCAAGGTACTCCTGAATTCTTGCAATGACGATTTCCAATGCTTCTTCTTGAGAGGTGGATAAAAAGAAATTAAATATGCGCATTAAATCTTGGCTAATGAAGAGGTTGCCTTGCTCATCTAATAATACAGCTTTTTGTAAAATTGTCCCTTGTAATGAATTGGGCAACGGCCCATATTCCGATTGATAACCCAATACCTTTATTGAAGAAACTTGCTGGGGATTTATTTTAGTTGTGGCAAGTTCTTTAGCTTGAGTAGTGTCATTGTCGATCACTGAGGGGGATGAGGATAAAGCAATATAGACGATGCCGACTGCCAAAATTCCTAAGCCTAAAGCCATGAAACTTGTTTTTTTTAAACTCATACTGGGTACCGTCTAAGATGTAAAAAAGGGCTCACAAGAGCCCATTTTTTGTGCCTGATTAAAATTAAATTACAGACCTTTTGATTTTAATCGTACCGCATGGTTTTCGTATAAAGTTAAAGGGTCTGTTTCAAAGATGTGGTGAATACCAAATACTTGGTTCACGGCATCCATGTGGTTCATGTTGTAGTTTGTGCCTATTACTTTACCCCAATGTTGATCACAGCGCTCCACTAAGCCATCGTTAGAGCCGTCTATGGTGGCACCGGTTAGGGTTAAGAAAGCATCAGATATATCTAACACATTTGTGAAAGCCATGTCGCCACCCCAAGAGTAATAACGAATGTCATTCACTTTAGAATCACCTTCGCCACAGCGAGAAGTGGGTTCGCCATCAGGGAATAGCGCGTTAAATTCAGCGGCCCCTTCTGATGTCATGAAGGTGATGCTGTCTAGGGCATCCTGAGTGTACTCTGGGTTACCTGCAAGAGTATCAATTACGTCACCCAGTAAATTTAAAGCCGACTCAATTAACGACTCCACACTGCTGCCATAGGGCACTAAGCCGCGGGCCACATCGGCAAAGTCAGAGCCATAGTTAACGGCATTAATGGTGGTGACCGATGCCACTAACTCAGGCTTAACACCTGCTGCGTAGCGAATAGTAGGGCCCCCTAGGCTGTGACCAATTAAGTTAAACTTGCTGTAACCTGTGGTGGCTTTTAAATCTTCTAAGTAGGTGACTAAGTCTTCACCGCGTACATAGGCGTCGTTCCAGGCGGTGACATTAGGGGTATACACCTTAGCCCCGCGATCTTTTAGTGTGTCACGAACGCCGTAAAAGTAATCCACACCCAAAATAGAATCAAAGCCCGACACACCGTGTACTAACACCATGGGGTATTTGGTTTCATAGGCATCGCAATCCATTGGCCAAAAACAAAAGGCATTGGCTTGCAGGGTTAGGAACATTAAGGCGCTGGCCAGTATTCCATTTTTCAAGAAGGTTAGTTTTTTCATTGTTTTATCCGCAGGTTGTTTTTATTTTTATATTATCTAAAACCCGTAGTGTTACATGGGCCTAGTAAGACAGATGTAGCAACTACTTATGTGCTTGTTCGTTATTAGTACGAACTAAGCTTTTTCACTGAGAAACTGTAAGTCATGAGTATCTCACAGACTTGTAAGATTTGATGGAGTTTGTGGGAATAATAGTCAAATTAAGACAAAGTCATTATTAAAAAGGGTTTTTTTTATAACTGTTGGTTACTAAAGTGAGGTCTTATTAATTTAAGTAATGAATTAATATAAGCCTTGTTTATGCACCCTTTCTCTTTATACAGAAAGGGCTTTAAGATGAGTCTGTGTCTAATTGATGGATTGGTAAGACAGGGTCATTTGCCTTGGGTGATGACCCCCTTTGCCCCCAGAAACACCGCCATCACTGACAGTGGATTCACTTAATAAGCTTAGCTCCCATTGGTCATTCCCTCTAAACAGCATGTGATCTAAGCGGTCTCCACAATCTGCTTGAAGGCCAAAGCAAGAATCCGTTAATTGGTTGTTTTGTACAAAGCTTTGCAAATCATCAGATTCTTTACGGTCGTATTTCATATTAAAATCTCCCACCATAATCACAGGCACATCTTTCGAGCGGCTATTTAAAGAATCGCTTAGTTGTTGTAACTGAGGCTGGTAAACATCCTCATCGGCCCCTGTGCTCATGTGTAAGTTGTAAAAATGAATGGTTAAATCAGAGGCCAATCTTACCTTAGCCACGGTAAAACCTTTATCTGAATTACAATCTGGGTTTTTTTCTTTTCCTTTAAAGTAATCCATTAAGGTACCGCGGCATTTCTTAAATTTCTCGCGATGAATTTTTTCATCAAAACTATTAAAGCCAGCCACACTGAATAAGCCATCTCCAAAGGACAGCACCCGGTTACCATTGTAGTGGCGTGAGCGAGAGGGGTAAGTGTCGGTGGAGAGTTTTGAAATCAATTCTTCATGCACCACCCAGTCTTCTTGAATACCGCCTATGTCCCAATTCCAGCTTTCTAGCATTTTACTAATCACTTTTGCTTCTTTTGGTTTGATGCCCCCCAAAGCCTGAGGCAAACCTGTCATGTTATACGTGCCCACTACTAAGGTGCCGTAATCAGCAGCAGGGGTTTGAGAGGGAGCGTATTTTAAACTGCCCGATTTTGTATAACCGGTTTTACCCGCGGTTTCCTCAATGCCCTTGATCCACAATGCACCTTCAGACAAGGTATCGCTGACGGTGTCGACGACCTGTACCACTTCTTTTACGGCTTTCTTCGCTTTCTTCTTGGCTTTTTTCCACCACCCTGCATGGGCGGGACTGGTGAGGAGGGCTGCAATAATTGCAAAGGCAATGAGTTTTTTATGTTTCACGAATTCAACTCCGAAGTTTGTCCATTTTTATTATTAATGGCTGATGTATAGCCTGTGTCCTTCAATAACGAGCCACTTAGATTCATGCCTAAGCATTGCTTTTTCTTGCTATAGGCAAAAGGTTTAAGTGTGATCGTTATTCAATTTGAGTGTAGTAATTTTGAAAGGGCTAAGAAATATAAAACAGTGTGTTGGCTGTGATCGTCATTGAATGTCAGGCAATGTGTTATGAATTCGTGCCAATGCTTCACAAGCTAGTCAGCGGTTACCAATTAACTAGCTTGTAAATACTAATGAGAATGACTCTTTTTTTTATTGTGTTTCCTTTATCTTAAAGGGCTATATTGGGCTTTTCATTATGTGTAAATAGTCTTGCAGGCGCCTATATATAGCCTATGCTTTTCTGAGGTAAATGACCCACTGATAATAGGGCACCATTATGAAATCCCAGTCCAAGATATTATCCGCTTTAAACAGTATATTGACTTTAGAGTTAACTTCTATCAATCAGTATTTTTTGCATGCCCGTATTTATAAAAACTGGGGTTTGGAAGAATTGAATGATAAAGACTACAAAAAATCCATTCTAGACATGAAGCAAGCCGATAAAATTATCGAACGAATTTTGTTTTTAGAAGGTTTACCTAACCTGCAAAAACTCGAAAAAATACGCATTGGCGAAAAAACAGATGAAATGCTGCAATGCGACCTTGATTTTGAAATGGAGCAAATTTCCGAGCTGCGTAAAGTCATTGATTTGTGTGAAAAAGAACGAGACTACGTTAGCCGAGAAATGCTAGAAAAAATATTAGAAGAAGAGGAAGGGCATGTAGATTGGATTGAATCTCAACAGTTCTTAATCGAAAACACCGGCATTGAGAATTACCAGCAATCAATGATGGAGGATTAATTATGCAAGGCAATAAAAAGGTCATAGACCTGCTTAACAAACAGCTCACCCTAGAATTAACCTCTATGGATCAATACCTTGCCCATTCAAAGATGTATGAAGACTGGGGCATAAATAAGCTGCATGAGAAGCTTGCCCATGAGTATGACGAAGAATTAGATCATGCCAAGCGTTTGGCTGAACGTATTTTATTTCTTGAAGGCAAAGCCGACACTGTGTCCCGTGAAAAAGTGAATGTTGGCGCCAATGTGAAGGAAATGCTAGAAAACGACTTAAAAGCCGAGCAAGTAGTAGCAGAAAGCCTTAGAAGCATTATTGCTGTGTGTGAGCAAGAACAGGATTATGTGAGTCGTGAGATTTTGGAAGAGCTCTTAGATGACACCGAAATGGATCACATTTATTGGATTGAACAGCACTTAGGTTTAATAGATAAAATTGGTCTTCAAAACTACATTCAGTCGCAAATGAATGGCGGGCCAGGCACTTAACGGCTGGATCAAATCGGTCATTAGGTGGGTGATAAGCACAGCGCTAATATTAGGCTGTGCTTTTTTATGGCCTTTCAACACTCAGGGTAAATAGGGAATGAAACTAAGAAAGAAGAGACAATTAGCCTCAAGCACTTTCCCTTGCACTCCCTCTGCGCATACCTTTCATCCTTCAATTCATACTTAATTCTGGTATGGTTCATAGCGCAATAACAGTAATAATAATCAGCCTAAGCAATGCAACGCCATGGTGATGCCTTGGAAAAAGAAGGCACCCGCGGGTACCCTCGTTTATATTTTATTAATTGTTTGAATTTACAATTAGCGATTAATAATAGGAGCAAGTCATTCAATACACTAAACAACTGTTCATGGGCTTGCTGCTCATTTTAGTCGTGTCGGTTGCCACGTTTTTTTATCAATTTAATAACTTGCCTAGTTTAATCCCTTACCAAGCTTATTTTAAAGGCTCGATTAAACCAGCCTCTTATTCTATTTCTAAAAAAGCAGGACCGCAGAATCTCATCGCCACCTACATGGGCACGTCTACGATATTAATCAGTGATGGGCAAACGGCCATCATGAGTGATGGCTTTTTTACGCGCCCCAGTTTCTGGGATTTATTGTGGGGTGAAATATCACCTAATAAAGCGCTTATTAAAGAGGCTTTATTGCAGATGAATGTCAATAATTTAGCGGCGGTGATTCCGGTGCACTCTCACCACGATCATGCCATGGATGCGCCAGAGGTAGCCTTGCAAACGGGGGCCATGTTAGTGGGCTCTGAATCCAGTGCCAATATTGGTCGCGGTTGGGGGCTGGCTGAAAAACAAATTAAAGTGGTGACTTCTCAACAGCCTTTGCAATTTGGCCAATTTAAAGTGCGTCTTATTGCCAGTGAACATGCAGCGGCACCTGAGTTCATTGAGAAGTTAACCGGTGCTGGCCAAACCTTAAATCAGCCTATGACATTTCCAGCCCAGTTATCTGATTTTAAAGAAGGGGGCAGTTATTCTGTTTTCTTAGAGCATCCACTGGGTAATGTATTAATTCATGGCAGTGCTGGCTTTAAAAAATCAGCTTTAGAAGGGGTTAGAGCGGATGTGGTGTTTTTAGGCATTGGCGGTTTAGGAATAAAAACCGCCAGTTATCAACAAGAATACTTTAATGAAGTGGTGAGCCGTGTGGGCGCCACACGAGTGGTGCCGGTACACTGGGATGATTTTACCCACTCTTTTCATGAGCCATTGCAGCCCATGAGTAAAGCCGTGGATGATTTTGAAGGGGCCATGAACTTCATCATTGAAAAGACTCAAAATGACAAAGCATTAAGCCTTCACATGATGGGCAAGTTAGAGACCTTGCAGCTGTATGGTGGCTGATTACTGTGTTACTGGGCAGCGGTCTCTTCTTTTGTTTCGCGCTCTTTTACCCAGTGACTTCTTTTGGATTTTTTGTGTTCAAAAATCGAGTACACCGTACTGCCTTCAGCGATGATCTCATCGTCTACCGTTAACCTTGCTTGTGTATGGCACACGCTACGCCCCCAGCGTGTCACCCAGCCTTCTGCTTTCATCACGCCTTTTTTAAAGGGCCTGTGGTATTGGGTGCTTAAGCTGACAGTGGATAAGCCATAGTCTTCTTTAAGCAAAGAATAAATGGCTTGCCCCGATACCGAATCTACCAATACCGCATGAATGCCGCCGTGCATCTCTTGCCCGTAGTTACTTAAATTTTCTTGCCAAGGAATGTCTATTCGAAAGTAACCTTCTTTGGCATCACCATATTGAAAATCTAAATGGCTCACCAAAGGGTGGGCTTGAAAAACAGAACGTTGAAACTGGTTACGCTGTTGGTCGTACCCTTCTTGAAACGGCCAATCGTTTTGTGCTGCAAGCGCTGAGTTAGCTTGATTTGATGTCATGGTATTCTCCTAAAATTCATCCATTAAACGCTCAAGAAAACGAGTCACTACTGCCATTTCGTCATCACTGAAATCCCCTTTAATGCGGTCGTTAAGTGCAGCGATTACCGGTAAGGCCTTGTGTTGCATGTCACTGCCAACAGGAGTGGCTTGTACAATTTGAGCGCGCCCATCATGCTGAGAGCGAATTTTAGTAACCAAGCCTTTGCTTTCCATGCGGGCAATTAATTCGGAGGTGGCGGCGCGGTTTAACTTTAGGGCTTTACCAATGTCGTTAACTTTCTCCGGCCCTCTTTGAAGTGCCAAAAGGGCCGCCACTTGAGAAATAGGGGCGCCTACATCTTCTTCAGAAAGGCGGTTGGCTTCTTTAAATACTTTTCTGTGTGCCTGGTGAATTAAGAAAAAGAGTCGTTTTTCCATGGGCTTGCATCACATCTTAATTTTGTATGGGTACGAACTAAATTAGTTCGTACCCATACTAATGTCAAACGATTATTGAAAAGGGGCAGTTTAAGTGGCTGGATGAAAGGGCTACCGTTCTCTGGCTAGACTGGCTTATCACGTTATTTTAGCTTTAAAATGGTAGCATTGGAGTTTGTGTGTGCTTACTATTTTGGCTGTTGGGGTGGGGAATTTTTCAATAAGTTTAAAAATAGAGTCTTTATCCACAGGCTGCGAAGTGTCCCTTTATCCTGTTTTAGGTATTAGTCATACTTATTAGTAGTTATTAAAATTATTCAGTTTGTTTATAGTGCTAAGTCACTAAAATGAGTTCATTACAAAAAAAGCAAAACCCTATTCAGAGGTGTGATCATGAGTGTAAACGAAGTCGTTCAAGCACGTGTTAGTTGTCGTGGATTCAAGTCAGACCCAGTGGACCCAAGTTTACTGCGCGATATTTTTGCCTCAGCCCAAAAATCGGCTTCTAACTGCAATGTGCAGCCTTGGCAGACCATTGTGGTATCGGGTAAGAAAAAAGACGAACTTAAAAACCAGTTAATGCAAAACGTCATGAGTCAGGGTAAACCGAATCCAGATTTTAACTGGAAAGTGGGATACGAAGGGGTGCACCGCGACCGTCAGTTTGGTTCGGCCAATGCTTTGTATACCGCCATGGGTATTAAGCGTGAAGATAAAGCCAAGCGTCAAATGGCCATGATTAAAAACTGGGCCTTTTTTGATGCACCCCACGTGGCTTTTTTCACCATGGATAAATACCTAGATATTATGGGTGCGGTAGACATGGGTATTTATGCACAAACCCTAACCTTGTTACTTGAAGAGCAAGGTATCTCAAGCTGCATGCAAGGGGCGCTAGGCCAGTTCCCTGATCCTGTGAAAGCCATGTTCGACTTGCCTGAAGAGCGTGGCATTTTATTTGGTATGTCATTTGGTTACATGGATGAAACAGCCCCAGCGAATGCCACTCGTACTGAGCGTGAAGCACTGGATACCGCGGTTTTATTCGCTGAGTAACGCACCCTATAGCATTAGTTAAATGAAATAATCCAATAAATTTACATTGGGTTATTTTCACTGTTTTTTTATTTTATTTTTTCTTTTCTTGCGTTATCTCTATGTGGGTCAATTCTATAGCTGCTTTAAAGAAAGGCTGATTGGTTTTTTCTTCTCTGGCATAATCTCGCGCCTACCTGAACTTTAAGAATTTATCATGCGTATCATTATCATTTTTTCTCTGGTTTTTTTGTCGGCCTGTTCCAGTAATTTAAGGAAGGGCGATAACATGATGGAGGCTGAGCAATTCGATCAGGCCGTTATGTATTATGAAAAGGCCTATCAGTCAGATCCTGGTGATGAAGAAATAGCCCATAAGCTTGCCCAAGCACGTACTCGCATGGTTCAAGCGCAACTGATTAAGGTGCGCCTGCAACGTCAAGGTAATCAACCAAGGGCGGCCGCGAATACCTTGAATATTGCCTTAAAAAATATTAAAAAATGGAAGGTTATGGCCGACAGTGGAGTAAAAGCCACCATAGACAAAGAGGTGATGGAAGCAGGCTATTGGTTAAATAAAGAGCTGGCTGAATTGGCTGGAAATAAAAATCACAACCGCTTCTATTATTCTATTAAGCAATATGACGAAATTTATTCCACTGGATTGGCCGACGACAGCCGCAAGCGCCACCAAGCTAACATGCTAAAGCTTGGGCAATTACAATGTACAAAAATGAGAAAAGAACTGACCAATCAAAGCCATTTCTTACACAGTATTTGGCAGGCCTATTGCGGCGCTTTTTCTAAACAAGTGAAATACCCCATGAAAGCCGACAATACTCGTTTTAAATCCGCTTCAATTTCTGTGAAAGGAGTTAAGGTTGATAATCAAGCTGGAGTGAGCTCAAGTCGTATTGCTAGACGTGTGGCGGCTGGGGTTCAAGGTCATCCATGGTTTAGTGAGCAAGCCAAGCGACCATTAAAAATGGCCATGAGTGGCGCCATTCACTATAAAAATACCAGTAAGGAAAAAACCTTTAGCCATACTTACAAAGCTAAAAAAGAAACCATTGAGTTAATTAAAGATCCTAAAAACCCTAAAAAAATCATTCGTAAATTAGTGCATTCAAAACCAGTGGAAAAGCACGTGACATTTAAAGGTAAAGTTCATCATGAAATTACCTCCCATAAACTAAAACTTCATGGTTTTGTACAGGGAAAAGCCTTGTCGGTTCACGAACAAACAGCTAAACAGGTTCATCAAACCCAATCCCATAGCCATTACTTTAAAAGTGAAAATATTAGACCTTTAAATCCGAATTTCTTAGATAAAAGTGCGTGGGCGGACGGCATGGGAAATGAATTGGTGAACAAAGCATTGCAACGTTTAAACACTCTGTGGATTGATACCTATTGCACGGCGAACACTAAAAAATCTACCTTAGCCCGTAACGAATTTCCTGCCCGATGTGCAACGCTACAACCACAGCACGCTTTGGTTAACGCCTGGACTCAAGCGGTATTTGATTTGTCTTACCCTGAATTAAACACATTGCTTTATAACCGTCATCAGTGAATATTAATAAGATGACGAGACGAATAAAATAAGACTCGTTAACGAAGCAGGTCAATGATCTGCTTCATCTATGATCCCCACCTGCTTCACCCATTTTTTAGCCCATTTGTTAATGGGGTGAAATTGCTCTATCAATTCATGACCTAACGAAGTTAATTCATAGCCTGCGTCACCGTCGGTGATTAAAAGCGATGCGCGTAATTCCTTTATTCTTTTATTTAAAACCGTCGGGGATATCTCACCACATCTAGATTGCAGTTCACGAAATGTGCTGGCAGAGGTGTGCAACTCCCACAATACTCGCATGGACCACTTTTTATTCATGAGCTCTAACAGAGCCATGATGGGCCTTTGTTGTGCCATATTTAGATTTTCCTTGTGCTACCTATTATGTAGCGATAGTATGTGTTAGCTACTTTAAGTGTAGCGCGAATGCTTTTTAAGTTAAACCGTTTAGTAAAATAGTTAAGTGGGTGCCCATGAACTTTGAAATAACCGCCATTTACACCTCTCTTATTGCAATATTAACGCTGCTATTGGCTTATCGAGTGACCGTTTTTCGCAGACAACTTAATGCAGGGTTGGGAGACAAAGGCCACAGAGCATTCAGCGTAGCCATTCGGGCCCATGCAAACATGATTGAATACGCGCCTATTTCACTGTTGTTATTGTTGTTTGCAGAAAACTTAATTCAAAGCAGCTTGGTGATTCATGGTTTTGGTGGGTTATTTGTATTATCCCGAGCGGCCCATGCATTTGGCTATACTCGGGCTCTGGGAGGCTACTCGCCATTTAGAATGTATGGCATTTTGTTAAATTGGTTAGTGATGTTTCTTTTAAGCCTGTGCAATTTGTACTGGGTGTTGATGTCATGATATTAACTTTAGGGTTTTTTATTTGGGTATAGCCAAAATCCCAACAATTTGGATATCCATGGAATCATGGGGTAGCTCATTAGAGATGAAATAATAATCACAGAGACCAAGGTTCTTAATAAATAGGGCAGTTCCACGGTGTAGGGTGCTACCAATATATTCGACACCATGATCAGTGGGTAAACCGATAAT
>OJDR01000038.1_pt1 | contig 60277 bp, 57 predicted proteins | sample 1593081 | NCBI WGS metagenome assembly OJDR01 (sample SAMN05416873, study PRJEB24817) | seawater metagenome | isolation source: Sea water | place: Canada:Atlantic | collected 2013-11
TATGGCGCTCCACCAGGCCTGCGCTCTCAAACTGAGTCAATACACGGTATACCGTGGCAAGTCCCACTTCTTCGTTTGCTTCCATCAAAGCCTTGTAAACATCCTCCGCACTCATGTGAGGTTCAGAAGCTGCTTCAAGTATTTGCAGTATTTTCACTCGCGGCAGTGTCACTTTAAGACCTGCTTTGCGTAATTCGATATTTTCGTCTGCCATGCTGAGCCTTTTGGTCGTTGCGAGCAGCGCAACTTCAGGTATTATGCTTTTAACTAATTATGACGGTTATTGTACATGTTCCGCTTTATTATCACAGCCACTCTTTTGACATTCCTTAGCGCCTGTACCATGCAGGTATACAAGCTTAAAATCCAGCAAGGCAACATAGTTACCCCTGATATGCTGGAGCAACTTAAGCCCGGCATGAGTAAAAACCAGGTGGCCTTCGTTATGGGCAACCCAGTGCTAAAAGACAGCTTCAGTACCCGTCAATGGGACTACCTATACCGCCTTGAGCGTCGTGAAGACAATATTGAACAATACCATATACGGGTATTTTTTGATCAAGGCCAAAAATACAGCCACTACGAGGGTGAATTACCCGAAGAAGAGAAAGAAAAAATCGCCTCTCCTGGTAATGAAAAAACGGGTGAAAACAAGATGGCTGATAAAAAGCCTCAGAAAGCCTAACCAGCAAGTGAAATCAAAAAAGGGCCTGCAGGCCCTTTTTTGATGCTTGGTATTAAACCAAGAACTTAATCAGCACTTTTCTGTGCATCTTTGGCCGCTGCTTTATCAGCGGCTTTCGCGGCAGAAGCTTTCTCAGCAGCCTTGGCTGCTCGATTGGCTCGGGCCACCATAGGGTCAATGGTTAAGGCTCGGTAAATTTCCACCCTATCCATTTCTCGTAATACTTCTTCTTTAGGGCTGCGCACTGCCTTACCAAATAAGCCCATTTTAACGTCTTCTAAAACGATTTCTGGAAATTCATTCACGATGCCCGACAATTCAGCCGCTTGAAATAAGGTCGTGCCCTGCGCCACATGTAGGCAAAGAATGGTTTGCTTGTCAGGAGTAGCGTAAGCCACTTCAACCTGAATTTTGTCTTTCATGGGTTTATTACTCTTTGGAGATATCATTCTGCATTCGCAGTAAAAGCCAAAACGCACACGAATAATACCTGATCTGTGCAGAATCTCTTTATTGAAAAATTAAATATATTCTATTGCCAAGCAAGGTCTTGATAAAAGCCCACTTGGCTAGAATCAGTAAAAACTTTAGCCTTTATATATTTGGTCGGCTCTTTTAACAAAAGCATCTACCATGGTATTGGTGGCTTGCTTGAATATTGGCGTCAGCGTTAATGCTAGAATTTTACCATTCACTTCAAAATCCAATTCAAACACCACTTTACAAGCTTCTTCAGAAAGTGCCTGAAACTTAAACATGCCGTTTAATTTTTTAAAGGGGCCATCAAGGAGTTCCATGCTCATCCAATCAGGGCTTTGCTTGGCATTACGAGTGGTAAAGCTTTGCTTGATTCCGCCTTTTTTAATGGTGAGTCCAGCCACCAGCTCATCGTCGCTTTCTGATTGAACGTGGGCATCAATACACCAGGGTAGAAACTCAGGGTAACGCTTAACATCATTTACTAAATCGAACATACGCTGTGCACTGTGCATTACCAATGCAGAGCGTTCTATGTGGGTCATTTACTTGCCAGCCTTAACATTAAAAATTCATAGGGCTGTTTAAAAACCCCATGATACGAGCAGCTAGGAAAAACCTAACATGCTTAAAAACCCTTCTATCAGTCCTGGCCATAAACCATGAACCAGCACCACGGCTACTGCGACAGGCGCGATAAACCGTAAAACGAACAACCATACCTTATACAAGGTTTCACTGCTGCTGCGAATTTCTGCCACCACATCTGACTGACGCATAGACCAGCCCACAAAAATGGCTATAAATAATCCACCTACTGGCAACAAGATATTCGTAGTTAAAAAATCTAAGCAATCAAAAAAGGTTTTGCCAGATATTTTGTAAGAGATGTCATCATGCCCCACATACAGCGCATTCAAGTCAGCCACATTGGCGTACAAGAAAAACTGACTATTAATGACTGAGGCCATGGTTTTATCCCCTTCTATAATAGTTTGCAGCTCATCTACGCTGACAAAAAACTGCCCGTTACTCCACAGGTTAAATGACAACACAGTACCGATGCCCAATACCCAAGCGGCCACCCCAACCCAACTTGCAGCCACTAATCGGCTCACGCCTTTACTCTCTACAGCCCAAGCCACAATAGGTTCCGCTAGAGATATGGAAGAACTCCATGCGGCAAATGCCACCAGTAAGAAAAACAAGGTGCCAAATACAATGCCACCAGGCATATGGCCAAACGCAATTGGCAAAGACTGAAATAATAACCCCGGACCTGAACTGGGCTCTAGGCCATTGGTAAAGACGATTGGGAAAATAATTAAACCCGCTGTTAGCGCCACTAGGGTATCTAACACACCCACCATTACCACTGTTTTAGCAATACTAGTATTGCCAGGCATGTACGCTCCGTATGCCATGATGGCCCCCAGACCCAAACTTAAGGTAAAAAAGGCATGACCTAACGCAACAATGAAACTTTCACGAGTTAATTTACTGAAATCGAAACTGAATAAAAAATCAAAACCTTTACTGAACCCTTCTGTATTAAAGGCATAACCCAATAACACCAACAGCAATACAAAAAGCAGCGGCATTAATACTTGAATGGCTTTTTCTAAACCCTTATTTACACCACGGGCCACCACGGCCAACGTAAGCACCATAAAAATAGTGTGCCAGATAATTAAGGTCGAGGGGCTAGAGAGTAAGTTTGAAAAGGCATCACTGGCACCACTGGCGGTAACACCCACAAAGCCACCACTGGCCATAATGGTAATGTAATCTAACGCCCAGCCTGCTATGACAGAGTAAAACGATAAGATTAAAAAGCCAGCTAATGCCCCCATCCAACCAATACCCACCCAAGCACGGCTACGGTTTTGATCTTTAACTAAGGCCGACATGGTATTAATAGGGCTTTGACGCCCCATGCGGCCCAGCATCACCTCGGCAATCATCACAGGTAAACCAATCATACAAATGCAAAACAGGTACACCAATACAAAGGCACCGCCGCCATTTTCACCTGTGATATAGGGGAATTTCCAAATATTGCCCAAGCCCACAGCCGAGCCTGTGGCGGCTAATATAAACAGCCAACGACTGCGCCATAAGCCATGAATACTGTTTTGTTCTGCCATGTTTATGCCTTGTTGTTATTATTCAAAAATGGACGGCGCTATTGTCGTAAATTTTGCTTGGTATCTCAAGATAACAAAAGCCAGCGCTGCCATTTTCAAAAAGTGAAGAGAATATTGGATTAAGTTTAGCAGGCACAGCCAATTCGTCATTTTAGCCCCTATCCACTGGGCTAAACTGCCCTTAGAGCCGTATCTTTTTAAATTTTTGATCCCTATAATTGCGCCATGGCAAAATCTAACAAAAAAACGAAAAAACCTTCTGGCTCAAGTATCTGTAAAAACAGACGTGCCAGTCACGACTACCTGCTCGATGATAAAACCGAATGCGGAATGTCATTGCTGGGCTGGGAAGTAAAAAGTATCCGTGCCGGTAAGGCACAGCTCTCTGAAGCTTACGTCATCATTCATCAAGGCGAAGCCTATTTACACGGAGCGCATATTACACCGTTAAATACCGCTAGCACCCATGTAATTTGCGACCCTACCCGTAACCGTAAATTATTACTGAAACGCAAAGAAATAGATAAATTTGAAATGGCATCCAATGCCAAAGGCTACACCCTTGTGGCATTAGAGCTTTATTGGAAAGGTCATCATGTTAAGTGCAAGATTGCCCTAGGTAAGGGTAAACAGGCTCACGATAAGCGCGAAGCCGACAAGCAAAAAGATTGGAACAAGCAAAAAGAAAGCATCATGAAAAAGAACTTTCGTTAGTTCCCATAAAGGCCAGAGTATTCTGGCCTTTATATTTCCCGCTTCCTACTAGTCATTCTTCACACCATTTTATTCGTACACGCCTTAACCAAACAACCCCTTAAGCAGGTTCCTCATGGGCCACCACAAAAGCCATAACGGGTGATCGAACACCAAAGCCACTGCTAAGCGATATGTTTCGCGCCACCACCCACCAATGCCAGCGTCCTTGTGTAAATCCTTGCAAATTGAGTTTCCAAACCCCTTGCCCCACGTACAAAGCACTAAAGGATTGGCTATGAATGCCATCAGGATATTCGATAATAAAAGACACCACCGCCAAACCTTTCACACTCACCATGGCCAAAAATGTATGCTTATTGGTGATTTTTTGTCCCGGCAAAGGATTAATAAGAGCGATCTGAGTCAAAGAATTTTCTGAGGCCACATCAAACTCATTAAAAGGGATGGGCATCTCTTTATTGGCATTAACTAAAAGCTCAGGCTCGGCAGACAAAGAGACGGGCACCATCACCGTATTAAGAGCACCGCGCGCAACACTCGAAAAGAGAATTAAAACCAAAGCAAATAAGGTAAGTTCAACCGCCCAGTACAACCGATGATGAATCATAGCGTCACCTATATGATGACTGCGCCTATCCTTTATTGGCCAATCACCAACAATTCAAAAGTCTCCTAACAACTTCCCCATTATAAGCCTGCCCATACAAAGTCACCACGAGCAGCCCATGGTTTGGTTATGGTAATAATTCATAAGCAAAGCTATTAATAGTATTGACGCTAATTTGTAGGAAAATGAAGTACTTAGCCTGCAGTAAAGCCATTAAGCGCTTGTAATGCCAAGCCCTGCCCCCTACAATCTATTTAACCAAAAAGCTTTTGGGGACGATTTTGGATTCGACGCCGATGATGAAGCTTGAGGTGCATGTGGTGAGGGTAAAGCGATCACCTAAATCCCCGTTTTACATATTATAGTCGCAAACGACGAAAACTACGCACTAGCGGCTTAATTGCCCGCTAACCTTCGATTCTGGATGCTTATGGACAGATGACAAGGGCACGCAACATAAGCTCGCGCGGAAAGCTTGCCTAAGGCGGAACCGTTAAATAAGTATTAGGCTCGCCCTAAACGCCCTGTCTCTCGGGCCGTGATGGGTTAATCTAGTAGAGAGAATAAACATGTAGAGCCGATAGGGGAGTGTTGGCGGACGCGGGTTCGAACCCCGCCGTCTCCACCAAATTCTTGTTTTAAGAAGTTTAAAACGAAGTTTGATGACACTACGGGACAGTACTTGTACTGAACCAGCCAAAATCCGGTCTTTAGCTAGCTATTAAGACCATCAAAAAAGCCCAGTCTGGTTTGCACAGATTGGGCTTTTTTGTGTCTGTCATAAAGCGGGGTTGGCACTTATTAGGCAAGCAGGAATTCAAACCCCGCCGTCCCACCAAATTCTGCTTTAGAACGTTAAAGCGAAGTTTGATGACACTGCACTTGTACTGGAGCAGCCAAAATCCGGTTTTTAATACATCGAGACCATCTAAAAAGCCCAGTCTGGTTTGCACAGGTTGGGCTTTTTTTGTACCTTTTATGAAACGTCTTTGAGATGCTTTTAAAATAAACATGGGCTCCCACAAACCGTTAAATCAACTCGCTATCTATTACTATTCATATAGGTTTACAGCACCGTTACTTCTTTTCCATATATTGCTCAGTCGCTGGATTAACGTAAAAAGTAGCTATACTTTATTCAACTCTTTTCTATTTGAAATCAAACAGGCTACCAATAATGGCCGGTAATGAAGTGCAGTTGGACTATTTTGCCGAGCATTTAGCCCAGGTAAATAAAAATAACCAAGTGTTGGCATCTGACAATATATGCAATCAACAAGGCGCTGTCATTGTCACTAAGGGACAGGAAATCACGCCACAAGTGGCTAGGCAACTGGCTCTGCATAAGTTAATTTCTCCGCTACACAGCAGCATCAACCTAAAACAAGTTCGTAACAGCAAACAAATGTGTGACGCCTTAATTGGGCGCCTGAATGAAATTGGTTTTGCGCCTATGATTAAAAAATTTGATTTGCTCAAGGAAATTATCTATCAGCTGAATAATGTATGCAGTTACCCCATGGTAGGGCTCAAGCTCACCATTTTAGCCGAACGCTTTCCAAGTATTTTTAATCGAGAACTCATCAGTGCAGTCATCGCACTGGCCATTTGTAGAGAATTAAAGCTAAAAGATGAAGTTGTTCAGACGATTTTTATAGCCACATTATTAAGTGAAACTGGCTTATTGCATATCGATCCGGCCATAGCCCAAAAAGACGGGGATTTTAGCCCAGAAGAATGGCGATTTTACCAAGGACATGTAGCCATATCTAAATCTTTTGCCGATCATGTTCCCAACCTTTCACCAAGGGTAGGCCTTGCGATTATCGAACACCATGAGCGCAGCGACGGTTTTGGCTACCCGTTTCAAAAGAGCGGAGATCAACTGTGTATTGAAAGCAGAATCATTGCAAAGGTGGGGACTATTTCGGCTATTTACCGCAAACGAGTACTCGCTGAAGGCTATTCTTTTTCAGTAATCATTCCCATTCTTCAATTAAACAGCTCTCAAAATACGCAAGATGTAAATAATGCAGCACTAAGGGTTTTAAATAACGTCACCGTTCCGGTTAAAGAAATAGATGAAACGCGTATTCTTAAATTGATTCCTAAATTACTTAGCCTAGCCCAACGCCTTAATAAATGGCTTAGTCATACTCGGGTTATTGCTAAAGAATTTAAAACCGAACTTCAGCACCCCTCAGTTACCATGCATATTGCACAGTATGAAAAACTCAATAGCATACTTAATTCTTCGGGGTTATTGTCACCCCATCAAGTAGACTGGCTAGAAGGTATCGCTAAAAACAAAACTAAAAAAGATTATCATGTGGTAGAGCAATATGCGGTGATGCTTTACGAATTGGAATATCACTGCTTAAGGGTAAAACGTAACTTTGAACCTGTTATTCCCATAGTATTTAGTAATTCGGTTAAATTTAAAGAAATGAACGAAGAGCTTCATCAGTTGCTTTTATAATTAATAGCAATTCACTTCACCCATTAGCCATATACGCCTAAAACTCAGTTATTACTGTACTGGGTTATTTATAAAACTAATTTTTATCTTAAACTCAAAAGCTGGCTTTCATGGATTCTAAAAGTGCTTGGTAAATTGGATTACAAAAGTCTGCCACTTCACTGTCGGCTTTTGATTCATAACTAGAATTCCACTCCACTAATGTGGCATTACCCACAGGGCTTAATGTTACGACTCCTTTATAATTAGTCACTAAATCCTTGGCCACCGGACCAGGTCCGTCGTCTATGCTATAGGTGAACGAGAAATTATCATGATCGATGGATAATAGACTTTCATGAAAGGCATCATTTAGCACTCGCTTTGCCCCCACTTGGTCACCACTCTTGTCGCCTACTTTATCTAATTTTTCAATGACACCTCTGGCCCAAGACAAATCATGAAAATCCTTTATCTTGTCCCACACCTTGCCCACTGGCGCACTAATTTCAATTTTATTGTGGCAAGCCCCCATTTATTTCCCCTTATCAATTTTGTGCATTTGTTGAGCATAGACCGCCACCCAACAATGGCCAGTGCAGTCAATTTAATAAGTAAACGCTAAGGCTTAATGAGGGTGCTCATTATTGTGTAAATTCGATGTATACTTCACTATAACGCCCTGTTTAACTGACCTAAACGCCCCATTAACCTAATGGCACTGGTTATCGATGTAAGGATTTCCCCATGAACCTAGCGCGTACAATTTGCCTTCTGGCGAGTGTGGCATTAATGGGTATGGTATTTTTTCCACAAGCTCAGGCTGAGCCCTTAAGTGTGGCGGTGGCTTCTAACTTCACTCACCCCATGAAGGCCTTGGTTCAAGCGTTTGAAACACAATCGGGCCATAAAGTAAGGGTATCATTTGGCTCTTCTGGCAAGTTTTATGCGCAAATTAAGCATGGAGCACCTTTTCAAGTGTTTTTGTCTGCCGATCAAACCAAACCATCAGCCCTAGAAAAAGAAGATTGGGCTGTATCTGGCAGCCGCTTTACTTACGCCACGGGCCGCTTAGCCTTATGGTCCAGTAAAGAAAATTTCATAGATGAACACATCAATGCTTTAAAAAATGGCCAGTTTAACAAACTGGCTTTGGCCAACCCCAAGCTAGCCCCTTATGGTGTGGCGGCAGTACAAGTACTAAACAGCCTAAACTTAACCGAGTCTAGCCAACATAAATGGGTGAAAGGGGAAAACATCGCGCAAACTTACCAATTTGTCAGTACCGGCAATAGTGATTTAGGCTTTGTGGCGCTTTCGCAAATTATTAACCTAGACAAAACACATGATAATAACGGCATAAAGCACGGTTCCGCATGGCTTATCCCCAGTGATTTACACCAAGCTATTCGCCAAGATGCCATTTTGTTAAAGCGCGGCAAAAACAGTCAGGCCGCCCAACAATTTATAACCTTTATGAAAACCCCCAAGGCCAAAAACATAATTAACCGCTATGGCTACGAAACGTTATGACGCTAATTGAAAGCCCGCACCCATTATCCCTAGCAAGGTTATTAACATGAGTTTCTCAGAAGCCGACTTAACGGCCATTTGGTTAACCCTGCGCTTGGCCAGCACCGTCACCCTTTTATTATTATTAATTGGCACCCCTATCGCTTGGTGGTTGGCTCGCACCGAATCATTCATGAAAGGGCCCATATCAGCCGTGGTGGCCTTACCTTTGGTTTTACCACCTACCGTATTAGGATTTTATTTATTAATGGCCATGGGCCCCAACGGTGTGATTGGCCAGTTCACTCAAAGCTTGGGACTGGGTACTCTACCCTTTACATTTTCAGGGCTGGTGGTGGCGTCGGTATTTTATTCTATGCCCTTTGTGGTTCAGCCCATTCAAAATGCCATGGAGGCCTTAGGTGAACGTCCCTTAGAAGTGGCCGCTACATTACGAGCCAGCCCTTGGGATCGCTTCTTTACTGTGGTATTACCGTTAGCCAAACCGGGGTTTATTACCGCGGCCATATTAGGCTTTGCGCATACTGTGGGTGAATTTGGCATCATACTAATGATTGGTGGCAACATCCCTGGGGAAACCCAAGTGGTATCGGTGCAAGTTTATGATCATGTGGAAGCACTGGAATACACACAAGCCCATCAATTGGCAGGGACTCTCGTGATATTCTCTTTTGTGGTTTTACTGGGGCTTTACTGGTTTCAGCGCAAACAAAAAAATATTGGATTAAAATATGGCGCTTAATCATTCCACTCATTTAGAGAATATCTCTAATGCTGCACAGCACGATGATAAAGCACTAATTCATGCTCAATTTAGTTTAAAACAAGTCAATAAAAATGCCGATGGCTTTTCACTGGATATTAATATTGATATTCCGGGTCGCGGTGTCACCGCAATTTTTGGTGAGTCCGGCTCAGGTAAAACCACATTTCTAAGATGTGTTGCCGGTCTTGAAAAAGCTCAGCAGGGCAAACTGGTTATTAACGGCAACACCTGGCAAGACGACAGCACTTTTTTACCCACCCATAAACGCCCTTTAGGGTATGTTTTTCAAGAAGCCAGCCTGTTTTCTCATTTAACAGCGCACGGCAATTTACACTACGCCATCAAACGATCTGATGAACCCGTTAGCGAAGCGTTTTATGAAAAAGTCATCAACACCATGGGCATTGAAAAGATTTTATCTCGCTTCCCTAGTCAGCTATCAGGAGGAGAGCGACAACGAGTCGCCATTGCCCGAGCATTGCTCATTCAGCCCCGTATATTGTTGATGGACGAACCATTGGCCGCACTGGATAGCGCCCGCAAACAAGAAATTTTGCCTTATCTAGAGCGTTTGCATAATAGCTTTGATATTCCCATATTGTATGTCAGCCATTCTATGGATGAAGTAGCTCGATTAGCGGATCATGTGGTGGTTTTACATGAGGGAAAAGTCAGTGCCCAAGGAAATTTAACCCAAGTATTTTCACGCATGGATTCCCCTGTACAATTCACCCAAGAAAGCGGTGTCATTTTACAAGCCACCATTACTGAAAAAGACACCCAATGGAACTTAATGTCAGTTAAGTTTAGCGGCGGCAAACTTTGGTTACACGACAGCGGCGAAGCGCTTAACGAACCGGTACGTGTGCGCGTATTGGCAAGAGACTTAAGCCTTGCTTTAAATAACCACAATGACACCAGTATTCTGAATCGATTGGAAGTAGAGGTATTAGAAATTGCTCCTGGCCCTAATGACGCCATGGCCATGATTCGCTTGAAAGCAGGCGAAGATTACCTTATCGCCCGTGTTACTCACCGCTCAGTTTCTCATTTAGACATTAAGCCCGGAAAAAAACTGCTAGCGCAGATTAAATCTGTGGCCATTGTTTCTTAGTTTCGGTTAATAAACTCCAGTGCACTCATTTTATGATAAGTCACTTTAGCATAAGGCAATATGTAAGGGTCTGGATCCACCACTTCTACTTCAATGTTATTTTTCATAGCAATGTCCATGGCCATATTAGTAATGTTGACACTAAAAGACGTGCCCATAAACACTATTTTATCTGCTCGCTCCATTCTTTCGATAGCGTTATCTATGCCATATAGGTTTGTGTAAAACTCATCAAATAATAAAACATAAGGCTTAAGAGAGTAATTTAACGCAGGCAAATCATTAATCTTAAATACTGAAAATAACGACTGGGTTAAGGCACCCTCATCTACTTTATCCCAAGGGGTTTCAATTATATCAACTGGGTCTCCTTGTTCGTGAAACAGTGTCATTTTATCAAGCCGTCCATGAATAGAAATGTAGTCATTATTGCCCGCTTTCCCATCTAAGCCATCAATATTTTGAGTAATTAAATTTTTATCACTTAGCCATACATGCACATCATTAGGGCCGTGATGGCGATAAGTGGCAAAACGATGGTAATACCAAGCAAGGAACTCATCTGGTTTATTCATGTACATAGCGCGAGTGGCCATTTCCATGGGCGTGTAGTTTTTACTGCCAATGCGCCAAAAGCCATCCTCGCCACGAAAAGTGGGAATGCCACTTTCGGCGCTCACGCCAGCTCCTGTGATGTAAAGTGTATTCATATATTAATGGTTTACCTTATTTTAATACGGTCTCTGAGGTTATTTTTAATCGAGATGGCTCACGAGGTAATTATTACGATAAGAATTAACTCGTTCCGATTAGCTGATAGTGACTTAAAATTTGCTTGTGTTTTATACTCCAATTTTCAAGGGCTTTCTTTGATCATCGTGAGCGACTAACGTAATACTTTTAATGAACAAAGATTTCTTTATGATTTCCATCAGCACTCCATAATGGATGATTATTTCAATAAATTAAAACACAGTTGTTCATAAAGGGTGAATGGTTGTTTAAAATTAACTTTTTAAACACGATAGAAGAAGCGCTTATCACTGCCACTCAACTCGGTTACGGCCTAATTGTTTAGCTTTATACAAAGACTCATCGGCTTTACTTAACCGTGATTCTACCGAGTCGCCTTCTATAAATTCAGACACTCCCATAGACACAGTTACGGCAATACTTTTACTGCCAACGTTTATGTCGGTATCAGAGATAGTTCTCCGCATTCTTTGCGCCACTTGTTCAGCGTCATCCAGAGCTGTATGGGGAAACACCACTACAAATTCTTCCCCGCCATAACGAAAGAAAACATCTTCACTGCGTAATAACTGAGTAATTCTTTGGGAAAATTCAATCAGCACTTTATCGCCCACCAAATGACCATGGTTATCATTGATATGTTTAAAGTGGTCGATATCCATAATGACTAAAGTCAGTTGCTCTTTATAGCGTTGGCTACGATGTAATTCTTGCCTAAGACTCTCCATGCCAAAGCGACGATTATACAAGCCCGTTAAATAATCTCTGGAAGCCAGCTCTTTGTTTATTTCAAGGCTTTGCTTTAATGCCTTGCTTAAGGCAATTGAACGAAAGTTTTTTTCAATGGAATTAATAAAGTGTTCAGTGGCAGAAGCTTCAAATAAGGAAGTCACAATGGCCATGACCAGGATACCAATGGCTAGATTTACATGAGCAAAGTCTCCTAACCATAAAAAGAATACAAACGCTGGGAGGGTAGTACTAATAAAAAAAGACAAATAAGCGGCTCTTATTGGAAATAAAACCACAGCCGAAAAAGCACTCACCGCGACCAAAACCACCACATTGTACAGTTGGGCCTGTAGCTCGTGGGAGAAAAACAAGATGACCGACACTCCCCATAAACTGCCGGATATAATTAAACCAAATATTTGAATTTGGCTCCATATTCGACGGCTGTGATCACTCACCTCTTTATTTAAATACACAGTGCACAGCACGGCAAATAAAACATCAACCAGAGTTAATAAACTCCACCAAATAATGAGTGTAGGCATCGCCACATAGTCAGACATGACATAAGCAAAATAAGCTGCTGAGAAAGGCCCTGCCAAATGAAGAAGGCGTTTTCGGGTGGTGAAAATGCGAACCTGCTCGCGAAACACATCCCGCCTTAACTGAGGTTCATCAATCTGGAGAATATCACTGGTTTCAAGGTCATGCTTAGCGTCATTCATATCAAACCTTATGAGGCTTTTAAGGCTGTGAATATATTACGCCTTTTCATCATTATAGACCCCTTCAGTCTTAAGTGGGGCCACTTTGTTGCCCTAAATAGCTAGCAAACCAACCAAGTAAGACTGGCCAATGAAAATGGTGTGACTAAATATTCTTTCATGCCAGCTTCGCTATACATATCTATACCAGATTAAACCAAGAATACACTGTAAAGTAGCAACGTGTTTACGAAACAAACCTATATTAAAGTACGACGTAGATGGCAAAGGTCCGCTATTAAAATGGGGCTACTATTAAGTGGATAACTACTTTTAGCCTATATAAAAAGCCTACTCATGCATCTCAGTTGCGGTAATCAGCTTAGGAGGGTTTTAGCGGTGGAATGAAATTCCAACTTCTTTCTTTTATCCCTAATCAAATCAAGCTACCATCTTCACACTGCACATCTATCACCACATTTTTTCATGCATACAAAACCTTATTGATTTCCAAGATTGTTCAATTCTAAAAGTCAACAGAAAAACTTGGGTATCAAACCAATTTATCATTTAGCTCTCCAGTCAATAAGTAAGCCAATAGAGTAGTTAATATTAATCAACCTAATAGATTTTATCGTTAGCCCCATTGAAAAAATCAAGCAAAAAAATACCTATTAGCAAAAACAATACTCCTTTTTGTATTACTTCTTAACAGATCACCTCCACAATCATCCCAGAAAATAATTACCAACACTCTTTTATATAATTACAAATAAAAGCATTAAATAATTGCCTATTAATATTTCTGTAACATTCATACGACTCAGTTTGTTCACTCTATTACACCCCAAGTAATTGAAAAATATAATGATATATCAGTATGTAGATGGCGTTTAAAGCCATATAGAATCTTCGCCATAAATTTATTATTAATTTTTATCATAATTAATAAACAGCTAATATCATTAATGATAAAGTTTTTAGGTGTGAATTTTCATGGATGTAAATTCGGTATTATCATTTGCGTTAGTGGCCATATTATTCAATGCCGCTCCTGGTCCATCCGTATTTTTTGTAAGCTCTATAGGTGCATTAAAAGGAAAATCGGCTGCTATATTTTCTGCACTTGGGCTGGCTACAGGAAGTATTATTCATGCGTTACTGGCTGGCATAGGTGTTACCGCTTTAGTAGCGGCTAGTGAAACCATTAGTATTCTTATTGCATTTTTTGGTGGGCTTTATGTTATTTATTTAGGTGTATCTGGCTTTATGAAGCCTAGTGATGAAAGTAAAAAAATCAACCTTACTGCAAAAGACCAATCCATGGCTAATTACTACCGACAAGGTATTATCGTTGAGTTCCTGAATCCTAAAACCATACTTTTTTACACCTCTATTTTATCTGGCCTGTTAACATTAGGAAATTATCAACCTCACCAAGCAATATTAGTTTCCCTGATAGTTCCTGCAACCGCATTACCTATTGATATTTTATTCGGAATAGCCGGTGGCTACATGCTCAATCTTAGTCAAAATAATGAACGATCAACCAGAATGATAACAAGTCTATCCTCATTTTCGTTGATAGGAATAGGCGCTTATTTAATTTGGAATAACGTGCTTTCAGCACTAAACCCACCGATTTAAGCGGTCTTAAATTTCCAAAACAGACCTCAACCAAGTTTCAATAAAGGAAAGCGTAATGAAACAATCAAAACTATATATTTCTCTAAAAATAATTGCCTTACACATAGTAATCTCTACTTGCTTGTCTTTTAGCAATCCAGCTTTATCCGCTACAAATGATTCGGTTATCGTATTTGTACATGGTGCTCATCTAACGGCCAACTCTTGGCAGGAGGTGGCATTAAGCCTCAAGGAAAAGGGTTATCAGAGTATGGCTGTGAACCTTCCTGGACGTGAAGACAATATCAACCCAAAAGACATCACTTTAAACTCATCAGCTAAATATTTATGCGACACGATCAACCCACTAAATAAAAAGATTACTTTTGTTACCCATAGTCAGGGTGGCGCTGTTGTTAACCATGCGCAATCTATCTGCCCATCTGTAGAGGTTGATCGAATTATATACCTTGCATCAGTTTCACCTTTAAAGGGTGAAAAACCTTTTGATCGACTAAGTAAAGAAGATGAAACAAATTATTTTAAGGGTGTCGGTTATGATGAAAACACGGGGCTTATGATCATTAATAATAAAGATGCATTCGTAGAATCATTTTCTTCGAACAGCAACCCTTCCCAGCGAGAAGCCATTTTAACATCTTCAGTAAGCGAACCAGCATACATCGCTGACGGCATTGTAAACAATGATATCAAAAAGTTTTCAGCCATAAGGAAATTCTATATTTTCACCGAACAAGACAAGATTATCTCTATGGCATCACAGGTTAAAATTGAAAAACAATTAAAAACTATCAAAACCAGCTCCATCAATAGCGGCCATATTCCCATGATCACCCATCCGGATGACCTCGTATCCATACTGTTAGATTTCATGGTTATTTAATGATTTACCGTCTCCATATAAATATTAAGCAAGGACAGTGAAGTAATGGATCGCGCACAACAATATTTGAAACAGCTTGAGCAATTAAGATCAATGCCTGCCTTAGCCAATCAGCAACAACATGTTGTCATTATTGGTGCGGGTATGGCTGGCTTAAGCAGTGCCAATGAATTAATTCAGCTGGGATATAAAGTCACATTAATTGAGGCCGATAGTTTCCATATAGGTGGTCGAGTACGTACCTTTAGAGAAAATAATAATGATTCTGCTCAATCCATGTACGTTGAATTAGGGGCAATGCGTATCCCCACCAGTCATACATTGACTCGGTTCTATGCTAAAGAGCAAGGTTTAACATTGCGAAAGTTCATCCAAGAAAATGAACAATGCTGGGCCTATATTCGTAACACTAGAGTACAACGCAATCAACAAGGATTAGAAAGCTTAAAGAGGCTATTTAAGTTAAGTCCGAACGAAAAAAATATGACAGCTGATGACATGTGGGAGAAAGCTGTCACTTCTGTGGTTGAGGCCTTATCAGAAACAGAACTAAAAGATCTATACAACACGAGTTTCCAAACTAAGAAACTGCAAGATCTAGATGGCATATCCTTATTGACCGCATTCCAAAATTCAGGACTTTCGCAAGAGGCCATTGAATATCTAAGCAGCGTATATGGCGTAGGTACACTATTACACAGCGCCTTCACTGAACACCTTAGAGAAGAATTTGAACGAATTTGGATCGATGGTTTTGATGAAATTGAAGGGGGCAGTGATTTATTGCCAAAGCAGCTTTACCAAAGCATTAAAAATAAAGTCACCCTTTTACAAGGAGCTTATGTCAATAAAGTTGAACCGTATGGTAATAAGGTAACCTCCTATTATACGGACGCTTCAAAAACTCAAAAACAACTAGAGTCAGATTGGGTTATTTGCACGGTACCACTTGGGGCTCTCACAGGCATAGATTTAACCCAAGTCATTTCCAATGTTAAAAGTCGCGCCATACGCCAAGTTAGCTATGACTCTTCCACAAAGGTGGTGGTGAAATGCAGTAAGCGATTCTGGGAATTAAATGATGGAATTTATGGAGGAGGCAGTATTTGGGATGGCGGTCTAGGGCATACTTGGTACCCCAGTGACAATGCAAAGTTAAGAAATAAAAGTATTTCAAATTCACCCGCTTACCTATTAGCCTCTTACACTTGGGGACAACAGGCAAGACGCATAGATGCCTTGCATCAACAAGACGTTAAGCCATTCATCATTGAGCAACTAAAGAAAATTCATCCGGATTTAAATGACAGCGATATCAGCAGCGTCATACGCTGGAACTGGACCAATTTTAGTTTAGCCTCTGGTGCCTTCGCTTTCTTTAATCCCAATGAACAAAGCAATTATTATGCTCATTTAAAGTCAACGGATGAAAGATTCATTCTAGCCGGTGAACATTGCTCGCTCTCTCACTCATGGATTCAAGGCGCATTGGAATCCAGCGTCGATGCCGTTACACAAATCTATACTCAATCAATTTAATCATGGAAAGAAGTCCCCATCATGGAAATGAGCCTAGCTGAATTTATTACCCTACGCCTTAAACAATTTTCTTGCTATCACGTTTTTGGTGTACCCGGCACTTCATGCTCTGGATTTGTCGACACTCTGGAAGCTGACGAAGATGTGAATTTTATCCTCACGGTAAATGAACTAGAAGCTGGCTATATGGCAGATGGTTATGGTCGTCAAGGGTCCATAGGGGCAGTCTGTGTTTCTTATGGCGTTGGCACACTAAGTTTGGCCAACGCTGCGGCCAGTGCTTTAACAGAGAGAGTGCCCTACATTATAATTAATGGTGGCCCCACAGAGAAAGACTACCGCTTGCAAGAAGAAATTGGAGTGCTCTTTGCTCATTCCACCGGACATGGCAAAACCGATTTAAATGTTTTTAAAAACCTTACACTAGATGCAGAAGCAATCACGGATATCGACAGTGCCACTGCTATTGTTGATAGACTATTTAATACCGCCATGGAAAAGTCTGGCCCTGTTTATTTGGAGGTTCCACAAGATTTTTGGAATCTTCCCATAACCGGTTTCCCTGCGGCATTTTCTCGTCTTGAACCTGAGCCATCACCCTACCTCTATGAAATAGCTGATAAAACTCAGTCACGGTTACAACAAGCTCAGGAACCCATCGTTTTATTAGGTTCAGAACTGCTCCGAATGGACATGATTGACCAAGCTATGGCTTTTATAGAAAAGCAGCAATTGCCATTTTTTACTACCATGTTGTCCAAATCATTGGTTTCCGAAGATCATCCCTTATTTCGTGGAGTATATGACAGTGATCTCGCGCCTTCAGATATTACCCTGGCTGTTGAAAGTGCCGATTTAATTATTTCTTTTGGATGCATATTTGGTATTGATCATCGCTTCTTAGTTAAAAGCCAGTACCTAAACATGGCTGAACTGGGCTATGGTCTTGCTCGGGTAAGCGATGAAAAATACAGTGATGTATTTCTGCCTCACATACTGGCAGAACTAAACCAGCTAGATCAGGTACGTGAAAATGTCATATTCTCAAATGTATTATTACCCACCAGCTATAGTGATCGCCGTAAGAACTGGGTAGAGAAATATAATAAAAAACTAGGCGCCAATTGGCACAAGCGACAAGAGTTAAGTCACGATGCTATCTTCAGAATTGTCGACAAGTTTTTCAGTGAGGCTGACGAACCCTTCTTTTTTGGACTGGATACTTGCCTAGCCAGTTTTCCTGGGGCTGATGTACCATTACGCCAAGAAAATACCTTTTTAGCCAATCCTGTTTGGCTCTCCATTGGACAAGGAACTCCGGCCACGGCGGGTGCCTACTTTGCTACGAAAAAAAGACCTCTCATAGTAACTGGTGATGGCGGCTTCCAAATGGTTTCACAAACTTTTTCAACCCTGGTTCGCTACAATATACCCGCCATCATAATCATCATCGATAATGGCTCTTATGCCATAGAGCAGTTCTTAATTGATGGCGATTATTTCTTAGACGAAGGTAAAACAGCTCTGCCCTATACTCGTTTGAACCCTTGGAAATATGAGAATATGCCTTCTGTTTATAACGGCGGCTATGGTTTTAGGGCCGATAGCAAGCGCGAACTAAAATCTATTTTACGAAGTGTTCGTCATATACATAATGAACCTGTCGTCATTGCAGCTACGGTATCAGACAAAGATCTTCCCGCTGAAAACTTGGCTTTTTTAAACAGCCTATAATCTGAAATGGCTCTTCATCGGGCTAATCACCCGGTGAAGAATAAATGCATCAACTCAAATATTGCTATTTCGACCATACCCATAAGTGAGTAAGAAATGGAAGAATCCAAACGTCAGTTTTTAAAGACCATAGGTGCAGGATCCCTGTACCTCCCCCTTTCATACTTGCATGCTCCTAAATCGCTAGCGACACCCACATCCAAGTTCGACCTTTTTAAAAAAATTTATGCTCATCAAGAGTTAACCACAGCCTTTAACGCCTATCTTGAAAATAACCATTCGATTTATATTGACCCGCAGCTGCCTGTTAAGGCGATAGAACTAGCAGCCCTGCATCATAATGACAAAACTATATATGAGAGCCTTCAAGATACTTTTTTTACATCTCAAAAAACTGGCTTAACTGTGATTCATCAAGCCCATTATGAGCAAGAATATATCGCTACAGTGTCGGAAAAAACTCGAGAGTTAATTTCAAAAAGTTCAACCAATATTTTCTTTAATAACCACTTGAATCTGGCTACCTCAAATACTTATATTGATCAACTAAAGCAACAGCTGCCCATATCTGGGCAATCTATATTGTTAACCGATAACCCTGCCATAGATCCAATTGCTGACATGTTCGCTAGCGAGCAAAGTAGCTATACAAGCCAAACTTTGGCGCTCAATCAATATTGTCCTAGGGCAACTGATACGATTAAAAATCAGTCTCTGGAGCTCATCACTCAATTTAACGGCCTTAATAACTGCCCTAAAACGCAGCAATACCCTTTTATGAAGGCCTTACTCAATCGCTTAAAAATCGGGGGGCACTTAATCATTCAGCAAGCTGACATTCGCACACAACTGGATATGGAGATGGTTACCCTGTCCCAATACTTTACTAATTTACAGGCGGGGCTTTCTTGGCAAGAAAACCTATTAAATACGGCTTCGCTTCAAACTGTAGATTCTTGGCAAAGGTACCTATTACAACAGGGACTGACTTTCAAAAACAGTCAGCGAATTTTTGAGAATGACCTTCTTGCTAATAGCCTCCTGCACTTTTATAAGACTGCCTAGCCTTATTTTCAATATTTAATAAATTAAAAACTAGATGGATTTAACATGGAAAAACTAACGCAGGGTCATCTCGCCATCATTACCAACATAAATCGTCGTGACTTTCTTAAGATTTCAGGTGGGGCTGCCAGTATTGCCGGAGGGGTATTACTGACTAATCTAGGTCTGGCTAGCCCTTTACCTTCGGCTAGTTTAGACAAAGGCAAGGTGACAAGTGTTTGGGTTAATAATCAAGGGGCTAATAATTGGAATCAATACTATGGAAAGTTTCTACGCCTCATGAATCAGCAACACAGCAACCTAGATACACAATGGATAAAAGCTGACAAAAAAATCCTATTAAAAATTACTATGGATAAGATGTTAGGGTACCCGTATTCTGCTGACCCAAAACTTGTATACTCAATGGTGCGCTACCTAATAAATGAAAAGTCCATTCCTGCTAAAAATATTATTATTTCCGATCAATCATTTTCCAAAAAATCTTCTGGACTTACTCAGCAATTGGCGCAACTTCGTACCTCAGGTATATACTCGGGTTTACGCCGAGCATTACCATTAAAGAAAACACGAAGCCTTAAATCTCAAAATACAATGCCGTTAAAATGGTTAAGCAGTGACAATGATTTTGACCATATAATTGAATTGGCCAGCCTTACTCGTACACATAACCGGCAACGTATTAATGACATTAACGGACAATTTAATCAGCCAACAGTTCAGTCATCCATTCATCCTAAAATAACGATTAGCTCTGCTACCAAAATTTGTTGTGGAGAACACAATCACAGGAAGATTATAAACCAGCAACCAGGGATGATTTTGGCATCAAACAATTCACTATCCCATGAATTATTAGCCAATGCATATTTGAATTTCTGCTCAGCACAAGCGCTCATAACAACGGACAAGGGTTACACAACCCTTACTCCATACAAGCAACACGCCCATTCAAATCCATTACACAAGACCATCTTTGAAGCCATGAAGCAGCAAGGACATTTGGCAGAACTAGACTGGTACAATGATGAGCAAGATGCACCAACAGGCGCTATAGAAAAGATTACCTCTAACTTTTTTCAAGTCATGGCAATCAATAATTACACCCTGACTTAAAAATAGATTTAATCAGAACGTTAAAGATCAGGACTAACTATTTTAAAAAATAGTGAGTCCTGATAATACAGCCCGCGCCGAAAACAGACCTTAAAGCCCTTTTTATTTTAGTGGACTTTAAATTATAAGGCGTAAGTTAAACTACGATTCTATTAGTTACCCTCCTTAGCAACCATCAAACCTTAAAGAATTTTCTCAAGCACTTTTTCTAACTCGCTCACTGTGCGCTCAATATTGTGCAGCTTATCAAGACCAAACAAACCTAAACGGAAAGTTTTAAAATCTGCCCCTTCATCACACTGAAGCGGAACACCAGCTGCTGCTTGCATGCCCTGTGCAGCAAACTTGCTGCCATTTTGCATTGCCGCATCTGTGGTGTAATTCACCACCACGCCAGGGGCTTTAAAGCCTTCAGCGGCCACTGATTTTATGCCTTTGCTTTCTAACAAAGCACGGGCCTTGGCACCCAGCTCTATTTGTTCGGCTTTTACTTTTTCAAAGCCGTAGGCCTTGGTTTCTAGCATGGCATCACGGAATTTGGTTAAAGCATCGGTGGGCATCGTGGCGTGATAAGCATGGCCACCGTTTTCATAGGCTTGCATGATTTGGTGCCACTTTTTAAGATCGCAAGCGAAGCTATTACTGGTAGTGGTTTCTAACAAGGCCAAGGCATCTTTGTTCAGCATAACAAGAGCTGCACATGGAGACGCGCTCCAGCCCTTTTGAGGAGCACTGATTAAAATATCTACGCCGGTTTGCTGCATATCTACCCAAACTGTACCAGATGCGATGCAATCCAATACAAATAGGCCACCCACTGAATGCACCGCATCGCTCACCGCTTTAATGTAGTCATCAGGCAGAATCATGCCTGATGCGGTTTCCACATGCGGGGCAAACACAAAGTCTGGCTTTTCGCTTTTAATGGCCGCTACCACTTCTTCAATAGGGGCTGGTGCAAATGCTGCCTGTGGACCATCTTCAATGGTGCGAGCTTTTAATACGGTAGTAGACGCTGGAATACCGCCCATGTCGAAGATTTGGCTCCAACGGAAACTAAAGAAACCGTTACGAATCACTAAACATTTTTTATCCACAGAAAACTGACGGGCCACGGCTTCCATGCCGTAAGTGCCGCCACCAGGTACCACCACCACAGCTTCAGACTTGTATACGTCCTTTAGAGTGCTGGAGATATCATTCATGACGCCTTGGAAAGTCTGTGACATGTGGTTTAACGAGCGATCGGTGAAAACCACTGAATATTCTAAAAGACCATCTGGATCGACGTTGGGTAGTAAGCCAGCCATGTTGTACTTCCTCTTTTATATTACTGTTTAAAAACTAGTCTTCGCCTGAGTATTATTGCTAAAACTGCGCTAATCATGACAGGCTGAGCTATTAAATATGGATAATTACTAAACATATAAGTATATGGGCGCTATTAGAAAATAGTCAGCCCTAGGAGTAAAGCCTGTTTTGCGTAGGTTTCACTACTCTCAGTCCAATCACTGTTGCATACCCACCCTTAGTTAAAAGCCAATCGAGGGATTAATTTGAGGCTAATAGACCAAGACGTCTATAAATGTGTCCTATAATAGTGAATAACGTTTAATCAGGTAGCGAACACGTGATTAATGTAAAGCTACTCGTCCTTCTTTTCACAGCCCACTTGCTAATTGCCCCTCATGCACAGGCGCAATCTCCTAAGGTGATTCGCATAGCCGCACCTGAATACTGGTGTCCGTATGCCTGTAGCGCCGAAGATAAATTACAGGGTTTTGCCATCGAAATTACACGGGCTGCGTTCAATGAAGTGGGTATAAAGGTGGAATACAGCAACAAACCCTATGATCGAATTCTCGCTGAAGTGGCGTCGGGAAAGTTGGATGCGGTTATTCCGACTTTTAAAAGTGAGGCACCCAATTTTATATATCCACAACAGTCTATCTCCACCACACAATATTGCTTTTATACGATTGACAGTCATTGGCGTTTTTCAGGTATGCACTCCATTAAGGATACTCTATTTGGTGTGACATCGGGTTATTCCTATAGCCCCGAGATGGATCGGTTTATAGAGGCCCATAGAGATAAGCAGGTTCAGGTACTGCACGGCAATAACATTCCCCAAAGAATGCATCAAATGGTGGTCAGTGGGCGCTTCCAAGCCTTCTTAGAAGACACTCGGCTAGTGGACTTTCTCGTAAAAACTAAGGGTTTAGGAGACAAGCTAAAACGCTCTGGCTGCATAAACATCATTAGTCACGGCTATTTAGCTTTGTCTCCAGCCGATACCAAGCGCTCTCAAAATTTTTCTAAGCTTTTTGATAGCGGTTTAAACGCCATCAAGTTAACCAATATTCCTAATAAAATTTTAAAAAAGTATGGCGTTAAAGACGGGGTAAATTAATGACTTTTAACAAGTGCTCGCCTACGCCCTGTGTTTACCACAGCCTTGATTATTCATTTAAAGAATGAGGCAAATGGAAATAATTACCTAGCTAGAGCCACTCTGCCTCAAGTCAATACTTTTAACGGCATCACCCTGTAAAGTCATCTACCACTACAAGCTTTACTAACTAGCTCGAGACTGAACACATAAAGGCACCTTCTATTTATGGAATACCATCACTTTGTCATAGCAAGAGCACTGCATATTCTGGGCATTGTACTTTGGATAGGCGGTGTGGCCTTTGTCACCACAGTTTTAATTCCGGCTATTCGTCACAATCAATCACCTGATAACCAGTTAAGTCTATTTGAATTATTAGAGGGTAAATTTAGCTTTCAAGCCAAATTATCAACTTTGCTTACCGGCATTTCTGGTTTTTATATGCTGCACTTCATGGATGCTTGGGGGGCTATTGCGTGGTGGGTATACTTAATGATATTTGTCTGGGCTATTTTTACACTGGTGCTATTTGTATTTGAACCACTTTTTTTGCATAAATGGTTCCATGCGCGCGCCCAAAAAAATGGTGAGAAAGCGTTTTTTATTTTACAAAGCATGCACATTATTTTGTTATGCATTAGCTTATTGGCAGTTGCGGGCGGTGTCGCTGGCGCCCATGGGCTTTTTTCTTAAATTAGCTAGAGGAAGAAGTTAGGGTAAAATCCTTCTTGATAATTGTAGAGACACTCTAATGAAGGTATTATCTCGGCCGATTTTACTAGCTCGCTTAAGTAATCAGGCACCTCAATTCCTGCAAGTAGTTAAAATCGATCACTATATCAACAGCCTATATTTCTATAGATAAGGACATCATATGCGTAAGTTAATGCTTGCTGTACTCATACTCACTTTGGTCGGATGTAAAACATTAACAACCGGCGAACAATATCAAGATAAGCTGTATAGCTTTAAAGTAAACAACAACCAAATATCTCTTCCAGCCAGAGTTGAAGCAGTTGAATTGGTCGTTAATAACTCAGAAGTAGCGGGTGAAGTGGCCAGTTTAAGATTACAAAGCCCTGGTAGCTTGGAATCATTTAATTTATTACCAGAGAATATTTCAAAACTTAAAGCAGATTTGAAACTGAAATTACTTCAAACCACTGGAGCCGGCCCGTATGTTCCTAGTTTGGACAGTTTTATGACTGGCTATATTTCACATTTAGATTTTCACAAAGGTAAGCGATTAATCACTGTGGGCAATGCAAGTGCTATGTTTGTATTTGATGAAGCTAGTACAAAAACTTTAGTCGAAATTCTAGAAAGAATTGAAGCTAAAAACACACCAAAATCTCAAGCAGTAACAGGCCTTTAAAACCTACTTAAGTAAAAGCGAAGCACTGTTTCTCTTTTACTTTAAGATATTTTCTATCAATATATATTGTCCATTCAAACCTAGAAATTCACCTTAACCGATAAACCAGAAACCCTATTAGCAACAACCAAACGCTCACGCCAATGCAAAACACCACCAGTGCGGTTTTTTGTTGTCCCTCTTCCCTTGGTTTAATGCCTTTCACACGCATGGTTAATTGTGCGGTTAAATTCACCGATGCAATATTCGCAATCAGCAAATAAGCAGCCCCTTGTGCGTACTCAAAGGCATTTAAGCCCAAACATATACCCAAGGTCACCGTAGGAGGCAGTAAGGCCACAGCCACCATCACCCCCACTAAAACGGATGAAACCCCAGTGGTTATAGACAATGCCGCTGCCGCACCTGAGGCAAGTGCCAATGCTAAGCTGTCCATGCCCACGGTGGTGCGGCTAAGTAACTCATGGGTAAAGGTAATATTGGGGTAAAACCAGCCCACCAAGATAGATATGCCTAGCGCAAAACTGATGCCCACCAATAGAGTTTTAATAGAGCCCACAATCGCGCCCACTTTTCCTAGCGTAGTGGCCAGCGAAAGGGACAAGTTTGGGCCCAATAGTGGAGCAATCACCATGGCACCAATAATTACCGCCACGTTATTTTCAATTAATCCTATGGCTGCCACTATGGTGCTTAAAAACACCAGCATTAAATAATGGCCATCTACCTTGCCTTGCGCGCTTAATTGATTAAGCAATGCTTCACGAGAAACCGTACTTTGTTTAGTTTGCTCACTCTTTTCAAACGGCAAAGCAATTTCCAACGGATAAGCCACCACCCTGAAATTACTTTTACCTGCCATTAAATTTTGTAGCTGGTCTAAAATCTTTTGAGATTTAGATTTTTCCACCAGCATTTTAATGGCCACTTGCTTTTCACTTTTACTGCTTACCCAATAATCCTTAGCATCACTTTGTTTAGCGATGCGCGTGATGGCATCTTCATTGGTGGCCGGTGCCACGGTTTCAATGGTAATCATAGTCAATACCAATATTAGTCAATTTGTATTTAGTAAACATTAATAATTATTTAGGCACAGTTTCACTGCCCGATAACTCTTGTAATTTTTTCACGTTTAAAATAGTGAAGCTATTATAAGACAACTCTAAAATGCCATCTTTAGCCCACTGAGTTAATTGCTTAGAAACACTTTGCCGAGACACCCCCAACATTTGTGCTATTTCTTGCTGCCCCACTTGGGTAAGGGCCTTAACGGATTCATCTTTGTCTTGGGGAGTTTGTATATATAACAGTTTTTTAGCCAAACGTTGATTCAAGGGTAATAAAACAGATTCTTCTACTGCGGTAAAAGCAAGCCGTAAGCGTTGGCATAAATGCCGGCTCACGTCCATCGCAATACTGGGTTGCTGGGCTATGGCCAAATCAAAAGCTGACTTAGGCATTTTTAATACAACGCAGGGTTGCGTGGCAATGGTGCCATGGGTGCGGGGTAAATCATCCACTAAAGAGATTTCTCCAAACCAACTGCCGGGGTTTAAAACCGCTAGGGTCATTTCTTTGCCAGTGGATTCATGGGCAAACGCTTTTAATTGACCACTTATAATACCAAAACATGCACTGCCTTCATCGCCGCGACGGTGCAAAACATGACCTGCTTCTAAATGCAGTTCACTGCAAGACTCGATTAATTGCCTCTTAAACTGTGGGGCAAGATGTGCAAAAAAAGACAAGTCCCATAACTGCTCATGGGTAACAATATTCATACGACTATTAACATTGTCCAATAATTGACAGACTCAAAGTATACCCTTAGGCAATATGAAGTCACCCAATAGTTTACCTATTGAATTGAATGCAGTTTGCACAGCCCTTAATAAAAATAAAAGGTAAAAAGATGAGCGTTAAAGACCAAGTCAGTGCCCAAGAGTGGCAGGTAAGGCAAGACCTTGCCGCCTGTTATCGTTTAGTGGCTCACTACGGATGGGACGATTTAATTTTCACCCACATTAGCGTGCGTGTGCCTGGGGATGAAGCCCATTTTTTACTTAACCCATATGGTTTATTGTTTGAAGAAGTAACCGCCTCAAATCTTGTGAAAATAGACATTAACGGCAATAAGGTCATGGAAAGCGACTATGAGGTAAACCCTGCTGGCTTTACCATTCACAGCGCCGTGCACGAAGCCCGTGAGGACGCCCATTGTGTATTGCACCTGCACACGACAGAAGGCGTAGCTATTTCAGCACAAGAAAACGGGCTACTGCCTTTAAGCCAATTCTCTTTATTTCCGTTATCCGCTTTAAGCTACCACCCTTATGAAGGGGTGGCATTAAACCCAGATGAAAAAAAGCGCTTAGTGGCGGACCTTGGCACCACTAATTTTATGATTTTACAAAGTCATGGCTTACTGACCTGTGCTCACTCGGTTTGCGATGCATTTTTATACATGTATATTTTACAGCGCGCCTGCGAAAGCCAAATAATGGCACAAAGCGGTGGCGGTAAACTCATTCAGGTACCCCATATGATCGTCGAAGGCATTCAAGCCCAAGCAGAGCAAGTATTGAAAGGGGCCGGAGGCTCATTGGCTTGGCCTGCGTTATTACGTAAGCTTGATCGTTTGGATCCTTCTTACAAAGATTAAAGCTCATAAAATTTGTAGTCATTAACAGGCGATACCATGAATCAATCTAATGCGCTTTCCATAAAAGAGTGGCAATCAAGCGGCCAATCTTTTGACTTTGAAGGCCACAATATTTTTTACCAAGTGCAGGGCCCTAAGGATGCCCCTGCCCTGTTATTGATTCATGGTTACCCTAGCGCCAGTTGGGATTGGCATTTGCAGTGGCCAACACTCATTCAGCATTTTCAGGTAATTACTTTAGACATGCTAGGCTTTGGCTTCAGTGATAAACCAGCTGGTTTTTCTAAAGATTCTTCAGTGCAATACAGCATTCATACACAGGCGAATATTTTCACGGCGCTTTTGCAAAAATTAAACATTCAACAGGCGCACGTATTAAGCCATGACTATGGGGATACCGTGGCTCAAGAACTATTAGCCCGTAGCCTACATAAAGAACAATGTGCTATTGAAATATTAAGCCTGTGCTTATTAAACGGTGGTCTGTTTCCCGAAACTCACAAAGCTTTGTTGTTGCAAAAATTGCTGCTAAGCCCAATAGGACCATTAGTAGCACGACTGGCCACTTACAAAAAATTCAAAAATAATTTTGCGCATATTTGTGCTGTGCCATTAAGTGAGAATGAATTAGCGACTCTTTGGCGATTGGTAGAATTTAATAATGGCAAACCCATATTAGCCAAACTGATTGGCTATATGAATGAACGCAAGCAATTCCGTGAGCGTTGGGTGGGTGCATTACAAAACAGTGAGATTCCGGTTCGCCTAATTGATGGCCTACAAGACCCAATATCGGGTGCTCACATGGTGACTCGTTTTCGTGAGTTAATAAACAATCCAGATGTAATTGAGCTGGAGGGCGTGGGGCACTATCCACAATTAGAGGTACCACAACAGGTTTTGAACGAATTTCTAGATTTCCACCAATTAAATAAATAACTCGCAATAGCCATGTATTAATACTGTTATAATTCATGGCAGTTTCACTCACCTTATGAAATCAACAATTATCCACTGCACTCTCTCATTATCTTTTTTGAGCAAACAATTCAATTTTGCATTCAGCCATTATCACTAGACCTAGTATTAAAGTCCTAAATAATTCATGGAAATAACAACGGATTTCGATATAGCAAAACAACTTAAAATTCAGCAATTATTTTGTAACATTCGGCACAATAAAAAACAATAAATGACATTCATCAAAAAGCGTATTTTTTCTTTCCTTATTATTCTTCTGGTCTAGCCTTAAAATTGCAAAAACGCAGTGACCCTAATTAAACAGGATTTCATTTGATTGCTTATGTGATTTTTCATATTGCGTTTAACCATTACGAAACGTTAAGAAAAAATAAGTGAGCAAAAGAGATTCAATATTATTCAATTTAAGGAAGAACCCATGAGCTATCCGCAACTTGCCATTACCAACTCCCTTGCTTTTGATCTAGACGCTTACGACCAATATTCAGATTCCGACGGAAACATAACCTACACAAAACTGGGTACGGTCTCGGCTAATAGCACAGGAACCATCACCACCAAACATCAGGGCAGTGTGGTGGGACTGGTTCGTTCAGGCATTATCAGCGCCTTTAGCAGCACCGAATATTACGTAGACTTTCCTGTCGCTACATTGAACATCACGGCCTTAGATAGTTCTTTTGCCTATACCATAGATGCCGACGATCAGAAGGGGATGGAGCAAGCGCTGCAGTTTTTCAAATATATCTCGGCCAATCCATTGGGCACCACAGCCACCAATTTTAAAAACTTACTGAGCAATGAAACCGCCAGTACCTTAGAAACCGATGTAAATGCCTACTTTGCTGCGCTCAGTTCATATAGTAAGTGCAATCTAACAGCCTGGACCAATGTTAACTTATGGCTTAACCGTGAATTCTCCCCTTGGCAAGAGGCCAAATACTACCTATACACCACCACAGGTACTATCAGTGAAAAAGCCACCGCTTCTATTAGCATTGCCAGTAACGGTACCGCCACTGCAACCCTTACCGATACATCTTCGGGTAGTACTACTAACATTGCCATTAGCGATGGCACCATTACCGAACAAAACGTGGGCTCTGGCAGCGTGTCCGTTAGCTTAACGCCTACATTCACCTATGTGAATTCAGTGATTAGCCCTGTATTAACCGGCACCGTGAATGGGGTTTCGGTATTGGGCACCAAGAAGAAACAGGACACCAGCAGCTCAAGCAGTTCTAATTCTGGTTTCTCTGACGCTTCCATTGTGAGTATTTCCATCGGGGCTGCCTTTTTATTATTCACCCTGGGTAAAGAGATTCATTCTTGGTGGAGCAACAGAGGCAACGGAAATGAAGCAGATGCTGATGCCGCCAACGCTGAGCTAAATGACAACCTTGAAAGCCTTACCAACAGCATTAATGAGTTGAACAATAGGGTGACATCCTTACAAGAAACATTAGCTCAGCAGCGAGCCGATGACGTGAATTCCGAATTAGATGCCCAGTCAGATATGGTGAGAGAGGAAATGGAAGCATCCGGTTCTTCTGATGACGAAATAGATGGGCAAATTGAAGAAATTCAAAGAATGCGGGCTGACTCATCTTCCGTTACCAATGAAGAGCTCAGAGCAAACCGCGCAGATATTGAATCAAACCTAGAGGTGATTGCTAAAAAGGCGGGCACCAATGTCAGCGATGAAATGGAAGCCTCTGAAACAGAAGCAGAAAACTACGAAAGCGAAGAGGAAGCCATAGAAGAAGAGCAAAGCATCAGTGACGATGGAACCGGTACTGATACTGATGTGGAAAGCGATGCTGAAATTTAATCAATAACGACTTTTCATGTTATTGAAAATTTCACCTCTAGCCTTGTTAGTCCTATCCATTATAGGGCGCTAACAAGGCCGACCAATTTATTCTTCAACTGGGCCATGTCATGACCACCTTTAATCCTGTTACCATCAAAAATAGTTTAGAAGTCGATGTTGTTATTTACGATGTTTATAATGCCAGCAAAGAAAGCCAATACAAAGACAGTTTAACCAAACTGGCCAGCATAAAAGCAGGGGCATCCGCCAAGGTCACTCCCATTCATGCGGCATCATTTTTTTTAGGCGCTCGAGCCGACTCCAATCAGCCAGTATTCATTTATAAATGGATGTCTATCGATAATAACCCTGCCAGCTTAGAAATTAACGCCACCGACCAAAAAGCCCTAAGTGACAGCTTGGATTTTGTCACCTATGCCGCCTCCCATAAGAAAGAGGCCAGCATCGTAAAATTCAAATCTTTATGGGATACCACTTCAGTATCTGATTTAGTAAAATCAGTTGATAGCTATTTTAAAAATTCATTGGATTATAAAAATTGTTGTTACGAAACCTACCTTGCCGCTTTACGTTATCATGCCAGTTTAATTGACACCCTAGATAAAACCACTTCCCTTGCTAGCTTGGTAAAGTATTTGGGTGGAAGCTGGCCACCCGCTTTAGACGACATTGAAGTCAACAATGTGATTACCAGCACCAAGAATGGCATGCTGGACGTTTGGGGCGAGCTAGACATGGACAAGCTCAAAGACAGAAACCAACAGTTTTCTAATCTGAATACCATTACCAAGAAAAAGATCTTATTATTTCACATTGATGTGAGCGTAATGGGGGTGACGCTAGCCTGCTACTTCGACACTCTCTCTATCCCCACCGGCAATGGTCACTCTCTTAATATCACTAAGCCTCACGTAGTGCTTAGCATTAATCCCATGTTTAAATTTGCGGTGATAAAAGTTATAGGCGACATCCCATTCACTGTGTTTGGTACCAAACTCAATGCCCTTGTTTCCTTAGTGATTGATAATATTGAAGCCAATGTGGGCATTACCCTTGAAGGGGATAAAAAATCCTTACCTGCTCCTCCAGGCATTAAGGGCTTGCATCTGGACTCCTTCGGAGTGGAGATGGGCGTGTTTTTCAAACCGGTGGGATTGGATTTAGGCCTACAAGGAAAATTCCATATTGGTAAGACAGGTTCAAAAAACATCAAAATTAAAGATGACGAGTTTGGCATGGTATTAAACATTGAAGACGATGTGCCTAATCCGGTTTACCTGTCATTTTATTTATCTGAGTTAAGCCTAGATGAATTAGTGACTTTGTTTACCAATAGTAAAACCAAAATCCCTTTCCCAGTTACCTATAACGATCTTAGTTTTTATTGGTCTGAAGAGCCCATTGCCCTACCCGATGGAACATTGTCTCCCATAGGGTTTGGCTTTAGCTCAGGGGTGGATATTTTAGGCTTTAAATATTATGGCCAATTTAGAATTGATTTAACCACGGGCATCAGTGCAGATATGACCTGTGCCCCCATATCATTGGGCAATATCTTTAACTTAAAAGGAGATGGTAAAAGCGTCACTATAAAAGTCGATAGCAAGGGCAACCCCATTCAGAATAATCAGATCAAACAAATCACCACGGGCGTTAAAGAAAAGTCCTTAGTGCCCGCCGGTGGCCCTGTATTAACCATGAGCATGGAAAGCTCCCCTTATTTTCATATGGATGCCGAACTGACCTTTCTAGATTTTGTGAAGGAAAAAATTGAGGCCACCATAGGTAAAAGCGGCGTCACGTTCGAATTAGATTTTAATGCCATCCTAGAAGACAAGATGCAATGCACCCTAAAAGATTACGACAATTTTAGTGGAAAATTTACCTTTGGCATTAACAAAAGTATAGCCCTACCTAAGCTTGGACCGGTGAGTCTAGGTCATCTACACCTCATCACCCAAATGGACACCACTCTGGCTATTACTTTCAAACATGACAAACTGGAAATGAGCGTAGGGGGAGATTTTAATTTTGAAGGCATGAAATTTACCCTGCCCACTTTCACGCTAGACGCCAACCTGAAATCTTTAGACGACATATTAAAAGCCATTGAAGCAAAAATAGAAGATGAAGCGGCCAGTATTTTTAAAAGCATATTAGGAGATGCCGGTAAGTGGGCTAAATGGCTTGGTAAAAACATTATTGGGTCGGTAAGCAATGCTGCTAAAGTATTAAAAAATGGCTATAAAGAAGTGGCCAGTAAGGTTGCTCCTATTTTGAAATCCATTGGTTTTTCTGCTAATGATGCCGCCAAGGCCATGAAGGGAGCAGGCTATGCCGCCGATCAAATTGCCTCGGGATTAAACAGCGCATTTTCAGGGTTAGGCATTAATGGCATTACATCAGCTTTAAAATTTGCGGGTTGCGGAGCAAGTGAAGTGGCTCAAGGTTTAAAATACGTGGGGTTTGGTGCAAAGGATGTATCCAAGGTATTGAAGAGCAGCTTTAAGTTAGGTAAAAGCGGCATTGAATCCGCTTTAAAAGTGGCGAATTACAGCAGTCATGAGATTTCCAAGGGACTTCATGCAATCAGTTCAGGCGTAGGATCAGTATTAGGCCACCTAAACCCCTTTTAATGTAAATCCACCCACCAAAAAGAATAAGGTGCTATCAAGGTAGCATCTTATTTTTTAGGGCTCACATACAATAATTATTCAGCATTAAACAAAGTCGTGACATAATTCAAAGTCGTTAACGACCCCGTAGCCGCACCGTTACCTTCCTCCTGCACCACATAATAATCTCGAATGCTTACTTGATATTCACATTCACTCACAATATCAGCAGCATTAGAATCCACTTCCCAGGTGAGCAGTTTATTGTCGGCTATTTTAATATTCTGCACGGTAATATTTTCACCTTCACAATCTGTCACGCTAATACTGGGAGTAACACCGCCATTATCTTCTTTTTTTTTCCATTTAAGAAACGCTTTTTCATTACGAACCGACCAGCGCGAAAATTCTTGCCACGAATATAATATTTGTTTAGGCACATATAATGCTGGCGGCCAGGTCCACATGCCTGTGGGATCACCGTTGTTTTCAGTCATGATTAACACAGCTTGATCAGCCGCACCAATTCCCACTGCGTTTACATCACTGCGAAATAAATTATCCCTGTGACCTGCACTTGAATTATTAACACCTGGATCCCAAACAAATAAATCCACGGTATCAGCTGCATTCCAACTGCTACCTACTTGGGCAATACTACTGGCCCCCATGGCTTGGGCGGCATCTTCATCTAAACAAATCCAGTTTCCATTATCCTCATTGGGTACATGAAACGCTGATGTGAGCGTGACACCTAAGTCGAATTGAATTTGTGCTACATGGGCACCCTTTTGCGCTTTAACATTTAAGGTGGCATCGTGATCAATTGTCTTAACACCCACTAGGGTTCTAAAATAATTAAGTCTTTGGGTGGTTTTGTCTTTTACATCACTAGGAATACTGCCTTCAATACAACTATTATCATTTTTCCCACTCCAGCTATTAGCAGAAAATGCTGACCCTAAATACTCATCATCATAAAAGGCTTGGGAGCCTGCCCGAGTGGTTAAATCATAGCTGTCTTGCGCACTGTCGTTATCGCGAATAGATATTTCCACTGACGCGTTATTAGCCAATGTGAAATTTTCAGGTAAGGATTGAGCAGTCAAACTTATTTGCAAGGACTCGGTAGCTTCTACAATGGAGTCATCTAATGTATTAACAGTTAACGAAGCAGATAAAGTATTGGCAGGAATTTCAATGCTTTCGCCTAACTCTTGGTAATCGTCTTGACTACTGCTTCCTGACAAACTGTAATAAACCACAACACTTTGTGAGGTATTGTTTGTTTGATTAAGGCTAAATGTCAAGGTAGAGCTCGCCCCTTCCGTAATAGTGGTTTCAGAAACCGTTAAAGAAACTTGGTAGCTGTCTTCTTCAACTGGATCAGGTTCTTCGGTTTCGTCTGGACCTTCACCTTCATCAGGGTCTGGCTCCACAGTATCACTTGGATCATTACTCTCTTCAGGAATGGGCACCACAACAGCCGAATCAGGCTCATCAGACCCACCGCCGCCGCAAGCACTTAATAAAACCAGCAAACTAAACAGTGAGATTTTAGGCCACAAACTCAATTTAGTTTGGCCAATGCCAGTGGCATTAAAGGGAAGTAACATGACTAAATCTCCAAAGCGCTCACAGCCTATTCCTTGGCTATCTCAAAAACTTTAAATAACTGCATAGAAAACAGAACGATTTCAATCCTCCCATAAAGATTCATGAGCCATAGGAATATATACATTCCCCACTTAAAGAGTGTTAAGCCAATCACAGTCCTTATGTGATGGCGTATTGATTTCTAATGAAATCTAGGGAATAAGCAAACCTTGTATCTAGGGGAGCCATCACTACACTTAATGAACCCTATTTCCACTTGGAAAAGCCATGTACAAGTTGCTGGCATTATTGTTCATTTTATCCTGCCACTGCCTTTCGAACGCCACCGATATCACCATAGTGACTGAGCAGTACCCTCCTTATAATTATCAAGAAGAAGGGGTCATAAAAGGTATGAGCAGCCAAGTGGTGCAAGCCGTTTTACATGAGTTAGATCTAGAAGTGCCCATAAAGATATACCCTTGGGCCCGTGCCTATCGCTTAGCCAGCACACAAAAGAATGTTCTTATTTATTCCATTAGCCGAATACCTCAACGAGAAACTCAATTTAAATGGGTTGGTGTCATTGCACCCATTTCTTTTTCAGTATTAGCACTAAAAAAACGTGACGACTTAAAGATTCATTATTTACAAGATTTGCAGCCATTAAAAATAGGCACAGTATTAGGAGACGCTTTAGACCAGTACTTTACTAAAAAAGGCTTTAAGCATTTAATGAAATCCAATAGCCAAAAAATGGCCATGAAAGTTTTTCTGGCGGGTAGAAGCGATGTTTGGCCCACATCCACTCAAGCAGGTACTTATCTATTGAAAAGTGCCGGCTTATCTCCCACAGAGATGGTGCGGGAAGTGTTAGTGTTGGAAGATTTTTCTGCCGGTAACCAATATATGGCATTTAGCCTGAAAACCGATGACTCATTGGTTAATCACTTTAAAGAGGCACTTTATCGCATAAAACAAAAGGGGATTTATAAGTCTATTATTGATAAATATAAAAATTAACAATCACCAGCCTGTAATATTTTAAACCATACGTAGTCCATTATTAAATCTCGTTAAGAAATTCAGCTCTCACCTATGAAGTGACTCACACTCATCTTCACTTATTCACATCTATTAAACTAAAAACTTAATGACGAATGCCTGCTAAGCGTTTAATCCACTTTACATCCTTAATTTTTTCTTTTTTATTAACGAAAGAATAATCCGTCCACTCAATGCTATCCCTAAGAATTTTATGATCACTTGGCAAAGGCGCCAAGCTCTTTAAATTGTTAACTTTAAAACTCATAATAGAACTATTGAAAGCAGTATGGGCATTGGCATTACAGTTTATTGCCAAGAAAATAAAACTAAAGCTAACCAATAGTTTTAATGTTTTTCTTTTACTCATAAATGGCGACATATTTTTTTCCCGCTGAATGAATTAGTAAATTAAGCCACTCAATTAGGATAAATAAATCCGTCACGCTCTGCTATTGGTAGAATTTACGGCATTTCGTACGTATAAATACGCATCTTTAGCACACTCTTAATTTGATACCCCAAAAAACCTCATATACAACATTTCTTTATAGCTGCATATTATTAAAACTATTTTTTTATAGCTTAATTGGTATCTAAGGCCATTTTTACTAGGTTGGCTAACGAACCCGCCTCTGTTTTCTCCATGATATTTTTTCTATGCACTTCTACGGTACGAATACTGATATTTAACATCTGCGCTATGGTTTTATTAGGCTTACCCTTCACTAACCAGTTTAAGACTTCCTCCTCTCGCTTGGTTAACTGTGATAGCTGGCGTTTAACCTGAGTCTTTTCAAGGCCTTCATATCTTTGCCTAAGATCTTGATCTAAGGCCTTGGTGACCACATTTAACAATGTGTTTTTTTCTAGGGGTTTTTCTAAAAAGTCAAAAGCACCATTTTTAAGGGCTTTAACGGCCGAGCTCACATCGGCCGTGCCAGTTAAAAAGATGATAGGGGATTTATTTCCCTCGGCCTGTAAATGCTTTTGAAGCTCTAACCCGTTTATTTCAGGCATTTTTAGGTCTAACAAAATACAACCGGGAGTGGATGGGTCAAAGTCCTTCATAAACTTGGCTGCACAGTCGTAGCACTGAAATTGTAATCCATTGCTTTTTAATACAGCTGCTAACCATTTATGAATTAGGGTGTCATCATCAACAATATTCACAATCGAATTAATAGCCAAATTACCTTCCTTTATCAAAACTTAAATGGTGAATTTCAAATGCTTATTATTGCCTATATCAAACTTTACCAATTTTAAGAGTCCTAGCGTTTTAGTATAGCGTCTAGAATTCACATTTGTATGCATATAGCCTCATAGAATTAAGGCAGGAATCATGAGTATTTTCAGGGAACATAGAACAATTAGGGTAAGCGAGAAGGTGACTATTAATCGTCATAGAGGCTGGCTTAAGAGAAACTAGCTAGCCGAAACAGAGTAGGTACTAGGGATTACAGGCAAGCATCGCTAGCCGGTAATCCCTATCATTTTTCTCACGGTTCATGCTTATTTAATGGGCACGAACCGGTATTTAAAAGTCGCTTTAGTTCACCGAAAAGCTGCGGCTTTTGCCAGTGAAACTACTGATATTGCCAGAACCCACTGCTTTCTTATTTCCATAGTGTTTAATGCGATAGGTACCGCTTGATGCATCACTTGGAATCACCCACTCAATAGTGGCTTGACTGGTGCCCCAAAAGCCATCGATACGATCCCACTTATATTTGGTTTCCCAATCGTTATCATCGGCCACGGTGACCCAGTTACCCGACACTTTTCTCTGTACTTTTAAGAAAGTGTCTTCTGTACGCAAATTATTGCGTGGGTGGCCGGTCCAGAACTTCACCTTAACTTTGTCACCCTTGCTATAACTTGAACTAGCATCGCTCACCACGTCGCCAATGGATTTAAAAATGGGCGCCTGATCATGCACCACACCAGTGGCAAAGTTATATAAGGTTGAATCACTTAAATCTCGTGGCGTGGCAGTGTCCATGGAGCTTGATCCCATGGTCATATTCAACGCTAAGTCGTTAAAGGTTTGCTGGAACGCCGCCAATGTCCAAGGGCCAAAATGGGTAGAACCCCCTTCATAATGTTGCATGTCGTATTCTTCTTTGGTGGTCACGTAGCCTGCATAGGCATTGGATAAGCCCGCCACCACATAATGATTTTCATCACCCAAAACGGCTTGTACTGTATTGCGTAAACGACGGCCCGACATCACGGTAAATTCACCAGGTACCGCTAACAAAACCAATTGCCCCACTTTTACAATAGAAGTGGGCAGCACTTCTGGGGTCCATGGGTAAGGGTCAAAACCACTTTGCTTTAACAAAATAGGTTTAGGATATTGGCAATCAATATCCGCTTGGCTAGGCGGTGTGAGCGTATAGGTGGCCACTTGCCAAATAGGATTGGTTTCACGTTGCCCTTCATTAAAGGCATCTGAGCCTAAGCCATCTTCGGTACCAGCGCCAAATGAATAACCCAAAGCCGCCTCACAGGTTTGTTGCGTTTGACCATCGGTAAATTCACTGCGCACCACCATGTTTGAGTAGTCGTTGTACTGATGACGAAAATCTATGGCACCGCTTAATTGCTCGCTGGCATTATTATAAAGTGCCAAGGCTTTTTCGTATTGGCGATCACCAATGATTTCAGTGTTTTCAAACATGTCATCGCTTGGGCTTGGGCCCACACCATTCCCTTCTATGTTCGGGCTGGTATCGGCATGATTGGACTGAGCAAAACCGGCAATAAAGTCACCGCCTTTACTTTCTTCAAAACGGTATTGAGCCCGTCCTTTATTGTCACTGCTTAACAGCGTGTTAGTATTTTTCATGGAAGTGGGGTGCACACCAAACCAACTGATCATGCCCACGTCTTGCCCTTCTTGAACCAAACGCAGTACTTGCATTTCACTGTCGATGGCTTCGCCGTAACTATTGCGCTCAGTGGCTGGATTATTGTTATAGGCTTCCATAGAGCGATTAATACTGGCATTGGTTAAGCTGCCTGAATTAAACAAAATATGGCCCGGTTTTAAATTGTCATGAGCTTCTTTTATGGCCGCGACAATACCATTCACGTGCGCGTCATAATTTTCTTCAATGAAACCTAAAATGGTAAAATCATATAAAGCGTAATGACTTTGGCCACCAATGGCCCCATGAGTATGGGTAGCACTTAAAATTATATTTTGATCTGTGTATAAGCTGCCATAGCTGTTAGAGAGTTTATTCACGACCCCCTGTTGCACTGATTGAAATAATGCACCTGCGTCAACGTTGACAAACACCACACGATTGCCACTATTTTCATCCACAGCAATATAAGCACGAGCATATTGGCGATTATGAATACCGGCACTTTTTTGCTCGGGCACCGCATAACCCATCATGCCAATTTCAGCTGCACTGCCGGTTACATCGTATTTACCGACACCAATTAAATAATTATCGGTAGCACCAGTGGCTAGACTTACCATGCCCATGCTGGCACACGTTGTCACTACCAAGTTTTTTACAATTTTTTTTAAACGAAGTTTTTTAAAAGCTAATTTTTTAAAATGAAACCACAACATTTTTGACTCTCCCTCTTCATCAATTAGTTAATCGATAACGGCTTTTTCAAGACAGCAAAATCGACATCACAATTGACGCTAGCACAGGGCTTTCATTGCGATATGTGGTAATTGGCCAAGCAGGGGATATTGGCACGAAATGAAAATAGAAAGTGAACAGCCTGCGCCAATTACTTGCAAGCTGTCTTATTTTTACGAAAGATTATTCTAAAGTGATTATTGAAAGCTAAAAATCGTGGGGGCTTTAAATAACGAGTTTTTTAGTAAGCAATGGCTTTAATTAATAACATCACACCTGAGCTAAATAATAGTACCCGGCAAACCAACATAAAGGTTTCTTCGCTCATGTTGTGCTGAATGTCTTTGCCCAGTTTCACCCCAAGCCAGGCAAATGGCAATAAGACGATTGAACTAATTAATACTTCCTGTTTCCATTGTCCAAGAAAAAAATACGGAACAATTTTAACAATGTTTAATACACCAAAAAAAACCGCCACACTGGCAAGCCAACTCATTTTGGGAAGTTGACGAGCAAGAAAATACAAGTTAATAGGTGGCCCTCCTGCATGTATTAGTGTGCTGGTGAGCCCTGAAATACTTCCCCATAACCAAGCTGCCCCTGGCATATTTCCTAAGAAAGGTAATAGTTTTTTCCAAGCTGAAAATACAATACTGATAATGGCCAACAAGATCATTAAGCCATTGTCACTGAAACTGCCCATCATAAAACCCGCTAGCACAATGCCTAAAATAGCCGCGGGTAATATTTTAAAAACTTCTTTGTAATTCACATGCTGGCGATAATCACGAATGATTTTTATATCCATAAATATCAACACTGGCAACATTAATGCTGCCGCTTGGGGTAACGGCATCACCAGTGCTAATAAAGGCACCGCCACCACACCCGCACCTCCGGCAAATCCAGATTTAGAAATACCAGTCATGATGACGCCAATAACAGCGAGGAAGCAAAACAGTGGCGAGTAAAACAATTCAGGCATTTAAAAATATTTCTCGTAAAACATGTTAGGGCAAATCAAACCATAAAGCCTGTAAGCCTTCAGTACTGGCTGTGAGGTTAAGTTCGGCGGCGCTAGTTAACCCGATTCCATCGCCTTTGGCCACTAATGTCTCATTGATACGGGCACTACCAGACAATATGTGTAGATAACCGGTTCGATGGTTACGTTTAAAATTGTGTTTTTGCGCTGCTTTTAATTCTAGTCGATAAATACCCGCATCTTGATTTATCGTTAATGATCCATTTTTGCCACTTGGCGTCACTAATGGCGTCAAGGTAGAGGTTTGTTCAATAAACTTTTGCTCGTAACTGGGTTTCACCGATTTCTTTTTTGGTAAGATCCAAATTTGCAAAAAGTGTAAGGGCATTTTAGGGGATGGATTGTATTCTGAATGACGCACGCCTGTGCCAGCGCTCATGCGTTGCACTTCACCGGCTTTTAATACCGATACATGCCCCATACTGTCTCGGTGCTCAATACTGCCTTCCAGTACGTAGGAGATAATCTCCATATCATCATGACCATGGGCACCGAAGCCAGCACCTCCTGCCACGGTATCATCGTTAATGACCCTTAATACCGAAATGCCCATATGACTAGGGTCATAATATGAGGCAAACGAAAAACTGTGAAAACTATTTAACCATCCATGGTGGGCATGGCCACGTTCATTGGCTCGGCGAAAATAATCCATATTAAAACCTATCGCGATTATGGCTAGATAAATAATTAATCTCAGGGCCCACAGGCACCACTCTAGTAGGATTAATGGTGTCGTGGCTATAGTAGTAATGAACTTTTATGTGCTCAAAGTTAACCGTTTCACTGACACCGGGTTGCTGATATAAATCACGCACATAGTTAGATAAATTGGGGTAGTTTTCAATTTGTTTTAAATTGGTTTTAAAGTGACCAAAGTACACACTATCAAAGCGTATTAGCGTGGTGAACAAACGCCAATCGGCCTCGGTGATTGTATTGCCCACTAGATAGCGCTGTTTATCTAAGCGCGCTTCAATAGTGTCTAAAGCTTTAAATAACACCTTAAAATGTTTTTCATAAACATCTTGCGCCGTGGCAAAACCCACTTTATAAACACCATTATTAATGGCGTGGTAAACTAGATCATTAATTTCATCTATTTGCGATTTTAACGCTTGCGGATAATAATCAGTTTTAACATCGGTTAATTCATTGAAGGCGCTGTTTAAAATTCGAATAATTTCTGAAGATTCATTATTTACAATTCGGTTTGTTTTTTTATCCCATAAAACAGGTACGGTCACGCGACCATTATAATTAGCGTTCATGTGGGTATACACTTGGTGCATGTATTGAATATCGCTAATGGGGCTTGGTGAAAAAGTAGCTATATCTTCATCGCTTATTTCCCAACCATGATTGAGCATTTCGGCTTTCACTACCGTCACACCAATATGCTGCTCTAGTTTTTTAATTTTACGAAAAATTAATGTTCTATGAGCCCAAGGACAAGCCAGTGACACATATAAATGATAACGATTCGATTCCACAGGAAATTCACTTCCCTGACCTATGGTATTTCTAAATTGAGCATCTTGGCGAATAAATTCACCACCGCTAGCACTGGTGTCATACCACTGATCTAGCCATTTGCCATCTACTAACAAGCCCATGTACTGCTCCTAATTCTTTATTTTTTAAAATTAATAATTAAGTAAAAACTTAAATTTATTTAATTTAAGTTTTTACTTTTGTTTTTAACCTATGAATTAATTTTTGAAACAAGGATTTGGTCTAAAGAAAACTTGCCGCCTCCTTGAACAAGCAATGCCAACGACACCACCAGTAGAGTCAAGGCATATTCATACCCGTTATTGCTCATGAATAAACCATTGCCAACATGCAGCGTCATGGCCATTGCCAACATAAATGTCAGTACCAAGGCCGCTGGGCGAGTCAGTAACCCTAATACCAAGGCCAAACCGCCAAAGAATTCGGCGCTGCCGGCCATTAAAGCCATAAGGTAACCTGGCTCGAACCCCACCGAAGCCATCCATTGACCGGTTCCTTCTAGTCCATAGCCTCCCATCCAGCCAAATAGTTTTTGTGAGCCATGGGCCATTAACACTAGGCCCACAGGCACTCGAAGCAGTGTGGCGGCATAGCCTGCTTTACTGGCTAGAATGGCTTTTATATTGGTAGCTGATAATACGTTCATGAGTAACTCCGCTTGTTGTGCTTGATTTGGTAAAACAAGTATATGGCGGGTGAGCGCGCAGAAGTGCGCAATAAGCCGATGGGTATGGCCTAAAAATTTGAAGGATTTCAATTAAGTATTTTAGTGTGCTGCTGGGCCATTTTAAGAGAGTGTATTCAATATTGAACCGACCCTGCCAAATACTGGGATTAGCTATTTAAGAGTCATCTAGTAAAGCTCATTTGCGTTATGGCAGTGCATTTAAGACCCGTTACCTTAATGAATGGGCCGCAATGGACGCCTTTATGATCTTAAAACAACGGAATCTGACCGCGCTACCGCTTGATAAGTGCTTATTCGCCACCAATACATAAGTACCAGTTAGACTGGTGATTAGCCCACTCTCAGACTCCTAGGTATTTACATACTGCGCCTCATGAGCAAGCCATTCACTAAAAACTGATAAAGGTCACTGTTTAACATACAAATGTTTTGAAAGAATTGTTGAAAATGCCATATTTGTTAATACTAGCGGATCTACGACAACACTTAGTACTATCCACCAGATAACAACCACAAGAGTAAACCATGGCAATATCCAAAGAAGTTTACAGTGCAGGCCCCTACAACAATATTTATGCCCAAGCGGTCAAGGTGGATGACACCCTGTATATCTCGGGTCAAGTAGGTGTCAAACACGATGGCTCGCCCGGTGCCAATATTGTGGAACAAACCCAGCTGGCTTATGCCAATATCAAACACGTCTTACAACAGTTTGATGCTAGCGCAAAAAATATTGTGGATGAGACTTGGTTTACCACCGATATGAAAGATTTAATGCAGCAAAGCGAAGCGGTATTTGCCTCAAGAAGTGAATTTTATGGAGGCGCTGCTGAAGTATGCCAAACATTGGTACAGGTCACTGCACTGGTGATGCCTGAATTATTATTAGAAATTAAGTGCGTAGCTAAACTGTAGTTTTAATACATAAAATTCGATGATGAAGGCACCCATCTCTTCATCATCAATCTTTATTTTGAAAGGTTAATGCCCCGAATCCTTCATGGCTTTCTCTGATATGCTATTCATAACATTGTCGGCCGATTTACGATAGGGAGGCCAAAACATAGTATCGGAAAAAAACTTAGGGTTAGCTTCAATTAAAGGGTTTTTATCCACTTCACTTGAGGCTGCTACCATACCCAAACCCCCAACCACTCTATTTTGCACCGTTTTCCCAATAAAATAATTAGCAAATATTTCAGCGGCTTCCAAACGCTTACCGCTTAACGTCACACTAAAATTAATGGTGTCTAACCACACGGTATTGCCTTCTTTAAAACTCACTAAGCTCCAGTTAGCGCCACCGGCATTATGGGCAACTGCACCAGGACCATACGATGCCACCAATGAAAAGTCATCTCGAAATTCAGGAGCACTTGGCCAGAAAAGTCCCACCTGTTTATAAAGCGCCGTCACCTTATTTTGAATGGTATTATCATTACTGATGACTGTGTTTAGCTTTTCCCGGCTCTGCGCTAAATCGTTTAAGTAAAATGGTGGCTTACCTAATGCTAGTAATGCCAAAGCAATATTAGGTTGCACCTGGCCCTGACTTAAAGACAACTTTCCTTTCCAACGTGGCGCCCATAGTTCTTCAACACTGCTAGGCACATCACTGGCTTTCACTTTTTCATTGTTCACCCAAATACCATAAGCACCACCGCCCCAAGGAATATATAAGGGTTTACCACCCTTATTCAATCCCATAGCAATGTTAGTAAGTGACTTAGATAAATACTGATAATTTGTTAACCGTGGAGAATTAACATTAATAGCTTGTAATAAGCGAGCCGTTTTACTGTCCTGCATTTTAATGTAATTAAGGGTAAGAAATGAGATATCGGCCTTTTGAGCACGTAATAATTTATACATTTGCTCAGGTCCTTCGGCCCAAGGAGATATGACTTTCACAGTAATATCATAGCCTTTATCTTTTAGCTGTTTATTCACCGCTTGTACTTCTTGGGGCATCACATAGCCATCCCAAGTGAGTACTTTTAGCTCGCTGGCATGAGTAAAGAGACTCATAAAAAAAAGGAAGATAAACAGGCTTAAAGAAGCATTCATTGAAAATACCTCGCGATTAGCAAGAGGACTGGTTAAATAATTAAAGCCTAAATCGTCCTATTTACAATATTATTAAAGGCACGCTATATGCACAGCTAAAATTAAATTGTTAAGCTGTGCGATGCTTTATATTTTCGATTTTAAATGAGGGGTGTTTAAAAAGGCATCTAAATGATGACAAAAAATATTGGGGGTTTCTAATTCGGGAAAATGCCCTGATTCAGCAAGATTCACCGTATGTGCATTTTCGACCAGCTGAGCACTGCTGCTTTTACAGGTGTGGCAATGAGAGTTATCGAGTTCTCCCCAAATTACCAAGGTAGGTTGTTTTGGTTTTTTTAGAAGCGGTGACGGGCCAATTAAAAACTGTTGAAACGCACTGGCTAAATTAAAACTGGCACCCTGTTCAAATGCTTGTTGAGCTACTTGATTAAAATGCGAATGTAAATCCATATTCCCTAAAGATGCCTCAAACCATTGAGGGGTACGTTTACGCTTAAGCATTTGCAATAACAGTTGCCCCAATATGGGAGTGCCTAAAATACCTTTAGGGTCTCTTAATTTTTTCCACTTTAACATTTCTTGCCAACTGGGCACCTGCATTAAAACCAAGTTTGAAATTAAATCAGGGCGTTTATGCGCCAACCCTAAGGCTCCATATCCCAACACGCAAGGTGCATTGAAAACATAAGGGCCTAAATTTAATTTTTCAAGAAACCGCTCGGTGATAGAAACCACAGAGTGAAAGTCATAACTCAGTGACATGCTAGGAATAGACAGACCAAAACCGGGGGGCTCAAAGATGACTATTTTGTAGTCATTTTTTAATAATGAAAGCAGTTCATCATAATGTTCAATCACCACAGGTGGATCTGTCTCAAACAATAGTGTGGTACTGCCCGTGCCCATCACCCGATAACGAATATGACAATTACCCATATCCATAAATTGAATGCCATCACGGGAAAACACTTTAGGATTATTAAGTATGGTGCTTTTTCTTAGGCTGGGTAAAAAACCATCTATGGCTTGTGAGATCATACTGGGCTCCTAATTAAAAACACCAGCTTAGAAATATCTAAAATTCTTCACAAACGGGATTTTCCACCCGTCAGATGAAAATAACTAACCCGAATGTCAGCTTGCTAAGCAAGCGTTTTTAATCTTCAGGCCCAGCAACCGTTAAGCCATTAACGAGTTTTTTAAACCACACTTGAAAGGATTGAACTGTATCTAGGTTTTTGTCTGACTTCTGGTACACCAAATATAAATGATGCATTTCACATTCTTGATTAGGAAATGGCAAGACCAATTCAGAATTTTTAATATAGGGCAATAAAGCTGGCAAGTAGCCCATAATTAAACCAAAACCACGCCGGGCGCTGTCTAAAACCGCCTGATAATTATCGAGCAGTAATTCATCACCGACTTTAATGCCAGGCTTCCATTTATCTAGCCAACTAGGCCAAGACACAGGATCATTGGTTAGGCGAATTATATTATGAGGGCCATCAAAATTCGGGTAGCGCGCTTGGTATTTTTCTAAATACTCTGGACTGCAGACTGGGGTAATGCTGATAGGGGTAATTTCTTCATAATGTAAATCAGGTTCACCACCGTTTTGATAGCGAATGGCCACATCAGTGGCGCTAGCACCAAAGTCGACTCGCTTCACTTTCGATTCAATTTGTATTTTTAGATCAGGGTGATTATTTTTAAAGCTTTGCAAATGAGGCACTAACAAGGTGTTAGTGATAAATGGAATGCTGTTTATACGAAATTGCTGTACTTTCTGGTCACTTAACAAATGGCTGGTGGCGTTTTTTAGTTGCTGTAACGGCCCTTTTATACTGGCGTAATAGCGGGCTCCCTGTGGGGTTAATTCTAACGCTCGGTTTAATCTTTTAAATAACGCAATATTCAGCTCTTTTTCCAGCACTTTAATTTGATGACTCACCGCCGAAGGCGTAAGACACAATTCATCAGCCGCCTCTTTAAAGCTTACATGGCGCGCCGCAGCCTCAAAAGCAGTTAATACATTCAGCGAAGGTAAACGCACAGCCATGAATGACAACCTATTAAAATTCAATAACGGAAAAGCACTTTACATATTTTGCATTTTTACAAACAAAAGTGACCACATAAAACGCTACAAACAATAGTCACGCTCTACCTTACAGATGCGCACTGTAAAGTCAGAATACCAGCTTTCACGACCATTTTTTTGAGCTTGCAAGTGTTCATCATTAGCCTTCCAGTTTTTAATGGCCTCTAGGCTGCTCCAATAAGACACCGTGATGCCCAACTCTTCACGTGCAGCCTCAACGCCCAGAAAGCCCGGTTGTTGAGCAGCCAGTTCCTCCATACGCAGGGCAATTTCACCATAACCATTATCATCAGGGGTTCTATGTGAGGTGAAAATGACGGCGTAATAAGGGGGTTTAGGCGTATTGGCAATAAGCGACATGTTATTCCTTAACAAATTAATAGGACAGTGCCTGTGTTTTTAGCAGCATAGGCAATGATAGCCAGTGTCATGAGCCCCTACAATGAATTGGTATTCATTAATGGAGTAAAAATAAGGATCAGCCATTACTAAAAAGATCACTTTGATCAAAAATCCTAAGAATGGTTAAAAGGTAACAATATTCCGGTTTCCATTCATACAAGACGTAAGCTTTAAAATATAAATTTTTAAAGCTAGCGCAATTAGATCACCAACAGTCAACAGTTTTTGATTCCCAATGAAGGGGAGTTTTAAGCGTGAACTCACCCAGCCAATGCCTACTCTTCAAAGGATAATAAATCTATCTTAGCAGCCGATTCCCGTAAAGGAATCAGCGCTTGATACGCACTTGATTCAAACCAGCTATTCAAATCGCTGATATTATTAAAAGCAATCACCACTGTATCGGTATGCTGGTGTTGCCCGGCCAGCAATTTTTTAAACTTGCCACGCAATACCAAAGTTCCACCCCAAGGGATCAACGTCTTGGGAACCGAAGCGCGATACTGCGCCCATTTATCATGATCAATGACGCTCACATGGCCAATTACGTACGCTTTACTCATTTGATAACTCCAGCTGCATAGATGTATTACTGGCCATTAAATCATATTCTTTAAATGCCTGAACAAATTGATAGGAAAAGGTATGTACGTCGCCTGGCCAACGGGCCGAGATATAAAAATCATGCCGTACCACCCAAGCGGGTTTATTACTTTGTTGACTGTCTCGAAATATTCCGGCGGTTTTCATTAAAAAGTCTGGTGCTTTTTTAGGCACATCCATAAAATCATTAGCATTGGCTAGATTACGTGTCACCTCTTGTTGTACACCACGATAGCCTTTCTCTTCCCCTGCTTGTTCTTGATAAGTGCGATAGTAATTGGCGTCCCAAAAACGGGCTAAAAAACGTGTTAAGTCCCATGCGGATTTTTCCAGCTGCCAAGTGAGCGCGGTGGTTTTCTTACCAAACAAAACTGACTTGCCTGTTTTTTTAGAAATTGCACGAGCCGCCAGTACCACACCATGACATATGGCCCCCACAGGTTTAGGCGCCATTGAATTAGATTCAAGGGCATTTTGAGAATCATCAAAGAAGCCGGCCACAAAATTTTGCAAAATTGAGTCTTCTAAATACTGGCGCATGCGCGGCGCATGGCCGCCGGGTAAAATTAACCCGGAAAAATTCTGCACTTTTAAATCTTTGTAACAAATTGGATTTTGATAATCATCATCCAATAGCATTTGACCATGAGCATCACGGGCACTTTTATTGGCTCGTAACACTAAACCAATTAAAGGTAATTTCTTTAAAACGGGGATGAATCCCCAAGGATCTAAGCCTTCACCGCTTAGCATCATGGCATCTGCTTGGACAGGCTGGCCGTCTATGGTGGCAAATACCACCTTTATGCCTGCTTTCGTAAGCGTTTGCCAAGAAACGGCCACTTCGCTGGGATCGTAATCATGACTGGGCAAAGGCATCAGTACTGGAAGTTTTGTCATTGTATATCAACAGACCTTGGGTTTTGTTTTTATTATAAGTGAACTGTTTATCTATGAGTGGAGACTTGATGTCAATGAAATATGCCAAATGAAAGGGCCTAATAACCGCGCTCTCATAAGCTTGATGCTAGTCGTGCTGGTATTCCATAGCACTAGCGATCACGAGTTTTAAATCTTGTAGCGGGATCTCGTCTTTATCTCGAAAGTTAATACAACCTTTACCAGTCTTTATATTCGGGTGACGTTCTTTAAAACTGACTAGGTGCCCTTCCATGCAGGTATACACAGACACGTAACTTTTTTGATTAGCAAGGGCAATCCAACCGGGTTTATCCCCTTGGTGATTGCCATTCTCAAAGGTGGGCATTTTATATTTCATGGATTCAATGGCATTGGGGTACATCTGCCTAATGAGCTTTAAAATTGCATTAAAGCCCGCCAATCTGTGATCAGGAATACCTTTCAGATAATCATCCAATACCATAGTCACTGCCCGTTTAATCAATCCATACCCTCCATTACTCTAGCCTAGAGCACCATTATATGACAATTTTATTGCTAAACTAATACTGTCACCAAATCGTAATGGTCTTGTCATTTTTTACTTTTAAATTACTGCCTACCAATGACGGTAACAAATTAAAAACTGGGGATGAACACATGAAAAAAATAATAATGGCAACGCTGGCACTGGTAATGGCCTATGGGGCAATGGCCTCAGAAATGACCATGTTAGAAGGTAAGGTCGCTTTTGATAAAGGCCAATATCAAATAAATGGCGTAAAACTAACTGGCCTTAGCTTAAGTGAGTTACGCCAATACGAGGGGCAAACCGTCAAAATGGCAGGGGAAAAAACTCAAGAGCATCTAAACATTTATAAGGTGTTTGTAAAAACTGAAAACGGCTATGAAACTTCCTACGACTGGGATGTGGTAAATGGCGAGCAGTATGAGAACTAGTTGTAATTTAATATCAAAAAGGCGCAGCCTGTAAACTATTCTGTGTAACTGCTCGTTTAAAATAGAGTCTTTAAAACGGCCTTTGAATTCAATTTTAAAACGATTCAAGGCCAGTTTCCAATGGCCATGGCCCACTTTTATAAGAATTGACCTATGGCCAGATAAATCATTTTTAAAACTAAATCACCCGTTGGGAATACTTTGCTTTTCTTCGCTGCTTTTCGAATATCTGCTGGGTGGTTAAATAATGTATGGAGGTTGTCCCTGTTCTGGCTCCACGAGCGGCTTATTTAAGGGGCATTCAGTGACTGAAATGTACTTTCTTTGGTAGTGGCTTGGTAAATTCTCTTTAAATCGGCTGAGATGGTTTTGTAATCTTTCCAAGGAGCATACTTCATTGAATTAGACACCCTGTGCACGAAATACAGCTGAATTTATTTTTTGGATACACCGCATTACTCGCTTAAGGAAAGCTTTTAGATCATCGATACAGGCAATGAGAATAAAATTTCACAAATAAGAGTGAATCGCCTCATCGCTTACATTCTGGGTTATTTAATTTATAACGCATCTATTTCAAAAATCACTCAACCAGCACAGTCGAGTCTAAATCAAAGTGATGAATAAGAAACCCATCCTCAGTATCTTCAATCGTCAGGGAAATAATAGCCTCGCCAGCTTCGTATCTAACAGGAATAGCATATGTGAGTATGTTGCCATTCTTAACCCCGTTAAGATCAGGTTCACCCGTACTCTTAAGCTTGCCTAACTTACTAAACCACTTTAACAATCTAGATAGATCCGCATCTGATGACTCCTTATTAAGTTTAGGTGCAGAGTACTCTTTAAATACTTCTATATCCCATGTAGATAATTTAGGGATCAATTCGTTAATGAAAGGTACTGCTGTTGTTTCATATTCAGAGGATTTTGATGAAACGTAGGCAGCAATGGATATGAAAAATACCACGAACAATACGAATATTGCTCCAATTAGTTTAAGCAGTAATTTCATAGTTTTCTCTTAGCCTCTCTATAAATGCAGTGCGTTAGTACGTCAGTGAAGGCCGTTTTATGAACGGACTATTTTTTGATTGTTTTTTGAAGCCTACTATCAATAGATTGGGGCGTAAACTATTAGCCACATGCCAATAAAAAATACAGTAATTCAAGAATTACTATTACAGACAGCATTTTGAAAGTTAGTATCGTGTTAGTTTTGTGCTTCTATTCATTGTCTTTAAAAGGGTGTTTCTCAGGCTATGCATGCACTTACTTTTCTGTGAACGAACTATTCTTTCCTTAGTAACCGTAAATAGCAGCTTTAGAGTAGTAATGCCAGAATATTTACTTTATAAAATTATTTACCTTCACAGTGCTAACTCCCGTTAGCCGATGAACTTACCCTGCTCACTTAAATAAACAGATTCAAAAAAATTAATACAGTGACCCAGACTTCAAATTTTCTGAAGCGACTCATAACCCTGTCCGATCTTCAGCCTAACAAATAGAAAAGGGTGCCACTTGACAGCTTACCGATCGGTAAGTAACCTGCAATTCAAACTTACCGATCGGTAAGTAAAGTAACAGGTAAAAATATGAGCCATTCAACCTACCAACGGTTGATCCACAGCGCCACTAAGATGTTTGCCCAAAAGGGCTTTTATGGCACCAGTATTCGGGATATTGCCGATCAACTGGATATATCAAAGCAAGCGCTATTGCATCACTTTTCCACTAAAGAAAAGTTATATGGTGAAGTTTTGAAGCAAATTGCCCAACAGGTTATGGACAGGGTTAATCATAATGAGCAATACGACAGTGCTACCTTACAAATAGAAGCTGCATTGGAGCGCATGGCGCAATGGGGCTTAGAAGACCTAGATGGCGCGCGGGTTTTAATGCGCGAGTTACTCGACAACCCTGAACGGGCTCCCCATGCTATTAATTGGTATTTGAACCCCTTGTTGGAAGCTATGGTGGCCATTATTAAAAAAGGCCAAAGCCAAGGGGAATTTAAACAAGTGGCTGCACTGGCCTTTATTTACAACGTATTGGGAGCACAGCATTATTTTATGATTTCTCTGCCCACACTCAAACAAATGTTAAGTGCAAAAGAGTATAAGAACATTCTCAAACAACAGTCTATTGAGTTAAAAGCCATGATGCTGGACCGATTATTAGTCCACTAATTATTTATTTTTCAAAGAACACAAAGGTGATCTCATGAATAATGACCAACAAATAACGTTAATAAATGCCTTATTCACGTTAAAAGATAAAAAGACCACCCAATTAAGTGAACAAGTTAACTTCTCAGATTGTAAACGTTATTTGGGTGAGGATGGTTTATTTGAAAATGAGATGAACGCACTTTTTAGCAAACTTCCCACCCCCTACATACACCAATCGCAATTGACAGAAAATAACAGTTTTGTCACGGTACAAGCCAGTATAGGTTCTCTGCTGTTTACTCGAGATGAAAATGGCAAAGCCCACGCCTTTCATAATGTTTGCCGTCACCGCGGTACTCAATTAGTAGACGAGGAATCTGGTTGCGCCAGACGCTTTCGTTGCCCCTATCATGCCTGGAGTTACGATAACCAAGGAAATTTAAGTTCCATTCCCCATGGTGAACAGTGCTTTCCTTCCTTAGATAAAACCCAACTGGGTTTAAAGGAAATCCCTTGTATTGAGAGATACGGATTCATATGGCTACATGCCAGCAGCGACCTAGCATTAGATGATTTTTTACAAGGTGCCGGAGCCGATTTACAATGGCTCAATATGGACGATCTGGAAGTGTTTACAAGCACAAAGAAAGTATGGAGAGCCAACTGGAGAATCATTGCCGATGGTGGCCTTGAAACCTACCACTTTCGCTTTGCTCACAAAAATACCATTGCACCATTTTTTCACGACAATCTATCCATAGTTGATTTTTTTGGTCCCCACGCTCGCATGGTATTACCGCGCAGTTCCCTTGAAAGCTTGGCAAAGAAGCCTCAAGAAAAATGGGCCCTGCGTGAACATAGCCATTTAACTTATGCACTAATGCCCATGACCACATTTTTAGTTCAACATAATCATGTGGAATGGATTCAAGCCACGCCATTATCTCCAACTGAAACCCAAATCACTATTACCACCCTTTACCCAGCACCTAAAGCGCCGTTAACAGACAGTGATTTGAATATGTGGAAGTTGAATCATGCCATTACGGTTAAGACCCTAGATGAAGACTTTGAAATTGCACAAAGTATACAAAAAGGGTTGAAATCAGGTGCTAATGAAAGCTTTATATTTGGACGCAGCGAAGGGGCTTTGCACCTATTGCATCAGCATATTGAAAGTAAATTATAGAAATAAAAGTTGAATTTAATTAGTTTATAAGCCGTGAATATCCCCGAGTTCACTAAACACTATTGAACTAAATACCATATTTGAAAAGTGCCTCTTGAGAGTCTTCAAAAAGGCAACCAGACTGGATGTGCTGCATATTCAATAATTATCAAATTTTAGTAGATTACTTATGTCGCTGTTATTATTAATGCTTAGCGTTAAGGGCAGCTCTATTAATAGCTTACGCCTCTGACTTTACGCCTTGTTCACTTCTTAATTAAAAAAAGAAGGCGGACTTACGAAGAAATATTTATTGGCTTTCAAGGAAGACCACCAACGGTAGGCGCTTTAGGCGACGCCGAGTTTGGACAAGGCGTCAAGCCCAGAAGTGAAGTTCAATACTATGTAAAAAATGGCCATGGTAATTCCTTTTATTGTACACTCGGGAGGAAGTGCATAAAGGAATTATTGTTGATGTCAGATTCTGATAATTTGTCGCGTAGCGGCTTCTTCAACAATAAGATTAACTCACACTAAAGCCACCTTTAACTAACTGATGGTAGAACCAAAAATGAAAGTGTTGAAATTCTATGGCTTACTTGCAGCTTTTTTTGTTATATCCAATTGCTTTGCACAACCAAAAACAGAAACAACCGGTCGTATCGCCTTCGCTGTACTAAGCGAACTGGCTACCGAAAATTTATACTTTACCGAAATTGGTATCGAAGTTTTTTTTAAGAATCAAGAAACAGGTAAAATCCACAATCGTCTAATCAGTTTCGACATTGAAGCGAGTAATCGTGTTGAGTATTTTGATAACCTAGCACCTGGTCGTTATGTGATAGAGCGATTCAATGACTATACGATGGGTGGACTCATTCATAACGCTCTAAAGCCTGTGGTAGAATTTGAAATTAAACCAGGGCAAACGACTTTAGCGCCACTGTTTATTCATTTATATGCTCAAGCCTACCCATGGGGTGCGCTAGACACGATCGACAATAAGAGTTTTTGGGGTGATTATATTGTGGATGAATAAATAATCCATACATTAAGATAATCACTATTAATTCATTAACTTGGTTAAATTAGCTAAGCAGCCGCCCCAACCCATTTCGTGTTTATCGCAAGCAACTTGCTCGGCAAATTCACTATGGGTTAATTGCAATTCAGAGCGACCATCGTCTAGGGCATCAAATGTCACGCACACCTTTGTCACCATAGGATTTCCTTCCCACTGCCAAGTAAATTCTAATCGTTTATTTTTAATTATTTGTTTGTATTCACCGCCCACAATGTGATTGCTGTTTTCATCGCTATCGTGCATCACTATGCGATATTTGCCTCCTTCACGAATATCACTACTGGCTTCGGGCACTGTCATGGCTCCTGGGGCAAACCATTTTTGAATTATCTCTGGTTGACACCAAGCATCAAATAATTTTTCCACTGGGGTATTAAACGTGCGCTGCATAGTCAGTTCAAACATGATTAATCCTCACTTATAAATTTATCTAATTCATCGAAACGTTGTGACCAGAAGTAGCGATATACGCTGATCCAATCTAGCCCACCAGCCAGTTGTTCCGGCACTAACATTAAAAAATGGTTGCGCCCTGCTATTCTGCGTTTTACTAAGCCCGCGTTTTCTAACACCTTTACATGTTTAGACACCGCGGCCATGGACATGGCAAATGGCTCAGATAGTTGCGACATGGTGCATTCCCCTTTTGAAAGCATCTGCACAATCTCGCGGCGAGTGCCATCCGCTAGGGACATGAATACTTGATCCAGTGGATCGGATTTTGTGGTACTCAAAACAGCCTCTTAATATTTAACCTTATGGTTAAACATAGTCGCTAAATGACATTATTCAACCTTTTGGTAAAATGACTTACCCTGTTCGAAGCAGGGACCCAAAGACTGCTTATAAGCTGTTGATAAAGTTCGTTATTTTTCGAATTTTTATTTATAGATAGTGACTAACTCAGTAACAGTAGCTTATTTAGTGGCATAGAATGCCTCAAACAACCGAATCCACTGCTAACCTTAATACACACAAATAGCGCTATTTATTAAGGAAGCCCCATGTGCCGTTCATGTGCAATTAAGCCATTAAAAGACTTTTTTTCTGGGGAATTCGGTTAATGGCTAGGCTTATGATGTTTAAATAATTCGCCATGACTTATGAAATCGAAGCCCTCACGAATAAGATTACCTGTGTGCGTTACACAGGCTTAGTCACCATGGAAGAACGTATGGCGGTGGTGAGTGAATTGTGCACCTATAAAAAGCGCGGCCAGCCACTGCGGCTTATGATTGACCTAAGCCCTGTCAAACACAAAATGACCGCACTGGAGCAAACGTTATTTGCTAAGTATCTAGTATCCTTAGATGAATTTGAATTTGCCCATATAGCCCTGCTCAGTAAAAAAGCCAAAGTACCGAAAGGCTTACTTGATATATCAATTCATCAAGCCAGCCTTAGGCTTAAGGAATTTTCCAGCGAACAAGAGGCTTTAACTTGGTTAGGCAATTAATTCCATTTTAAAATTTATTCGGACCAAGTTTTAATTACAAACAGTGAGAATTAAAATGAGCTTTGTGGCCATATCCAAAATTCAATATCCCGCTGATCTTAAAGAAGCCATCTATGCGGTGGGCAAGAATATGATTCCCATTGCCAAGCGCCAGCCCGGCTTTATATCCATTGCTTTTCATCAAACCGTAAATAAAAATGAAACCATGATGTATTGGGAATGGGCGTCTGAACAAGATCACCTTAATTGTATGAAGTCTGACGATTGGCGGGCCATTATGGATCTATCTACGTCTTTATTTCACTCTGAGGGAGTAGAGCTTTCAATTGAAAGTTATGAAAGGTTAGATTGAATTTATCAGCCATAAAAAGTAATAGCGCCTTAGGCGCTATTACAAATAAAATTAATTTAAAGTTAACTGCCTAACCTTAATCCAGTCCTTGATAATTCGGGTCGCTGGCATTTTTACTCATGGGCCCTGAAGGGCCACTGTTTAATACGCATTCGCCGCTCACTGTTTCGGCAATGCCACAGCCACTTTTTTCATTGCCCCAACGGCCCGTGAAGTTTAACCAGGCTTCATCCCCTTGATATTCTCCTATTGGGCTCCATTGAATCACTTGTAAGTTGTTCCAAGTATCCCAGTTTAAGCCGTAGTTGGTATCGTCTGCTAAAAAATCCCCATTAGGTAAATTCTGATAAACATGACGACGCGCATCCGAATACAAACCGTGAGAACCGTCGGCACTGAATACGATTGGGTGAGTACCTTCATAGCCTATGGCCGCGTCTCCCCAGTTAAATATTTCTCCGTCGCTGTGTTGGCTTAAATACACTTGCGAGGCTTGGCCGTTTTCTAAGCGGACTGTCATGTGTTCCCAATCTCCCACATGGTTGCCAAAGGTAGAATAGCCCCCCACGCAACCCCAAGGAGAGTACCAACCAATGCACACGCGCTTGCCATTGTTGTAGGGGTAAAACATCCAATAAACAATGTCGGTAACGTTATTGCCTTTAGGCACAATCATGGCGTAGGTGGGCGGCGTGCTTTGAGAAACATTTGTGCCGTTTAAAAAATCAGGGTCGGTACAAGAATCGCAGCCTAAGGCTTGATCGGTTACGTATCTGTCTCCTTCAAGGTGAGTGTATTGTAAAAACCATTCCACTGAAGATGGGAAATAATTTTCATCGCTGTGCATATACACCTTAGGGGCATATTTTAGCGCCAGCTCTCTTGGGTCCGCTGGCAGACCCAAGCCCACTTCATTAATGCGGTCTTTATTCAGTACCCAGTATTTATCCCCGCCATTATTACTTTGGCTACGGTTACCAATAAAAGTATTGGCCGATAACCCTTTGGCCGATGCTGCGGCTACTGTCCAAATGCCTAAATCCCAATTGGCTCCCGAACCACTGTCATCCCACGTTTTATTGGCTGCGCCACGCAATACAAATTCACTTTTCACGCACCTCATGGCATCGGTAGAGGGTTTAGAATAATTGGCCTGCACCATCATGCCTAAACAGGTGTAACCTTGGGGAGCTGTGGGCAACCAAAAAGCCCCGTCGTGATCGCCTCCCGATCCAGAATCCTTCCACACTAAACTGTAATCTGTGGGTTTAGCTAATACGTCCCCGCTGCCTTTCACCGCAAAACTGGTATTGGGTTGATGGCGACCATTAATGGCTAAATCTCCTAACGAATAATAGCCTGAGGCCCCGCTAAGATTTGGGTGATAAACGGTTAAGTCATCGTCACTGCCTGTGCCACTGTCATCGTAAGCCCAGTTAAAAGAACTGATGGTTTTAATGTCCATAAGTTGCTGAAATTGAAGGTTACCTTCATTGACCGTTAAGGTGAACTCCCCTGCCCGTTGATCAAGCTGGGTGGCGGCCACCAGTTGATAACTGCCGCTGGCTAGGTCCGTTGTAATTCTTGGGTTATGGCCATCGCCACTGTCATTATCACTGCTAATCACCTTTCCTGATTCATTTAATAAATACAGAACCCCATCTTCATTTGAAGTGAGGTTTATAGTCACCGATGTATTCACCGCTAGATCAAATAATACTGTGGGGTTGCCTACGGCTTGGTGGTCTTGACCACCCGAGTCACTCCAATATCCTTGCAGGTCTTGTTTGTATAAGACATCAGCCATAACCGATGTTGAGAGAGCGAAACATCCCGCTAGCAGGGTTATAGGTAACTTAAAGGGTTTTAGCATGAGAACTTCCTTGAGCGTTAACCACCTAGGGTGGTGTTTTATTATTCTGAGAATGCATGCTTCAGTACCACTTGACGCTAACATAGGCCATAGGAAGGGACAGGTGATATTTGGCCAGATAGTTTTCAGTACAAGGGGTGGCTTATGTTTAGCGCTAAGTTTTATTTGATGCAGATAAAAAGTGAATAAGTTTTTCTCGTGACCTTTAGGTATTTTGGCTCATTAATTGAGTGTTCTAGTTAGGCTCTGGCTTGCATGCCATCAGTTTTGAACCCTATTAACGATTGCTTTTTAAAAACAAACGTACAAATTAGCCCGTCAGTTTTTATAAAGTATTTTCTTATTGCGTTGTTGCTTCCCCCTAATTAGGGATCAAAAATCTAAGCTCCTTTAAAAAATCAAAACCAACAACTAGTAACAGGCTTAAAGCAATGCTATTCAGGACTGACCTAAATAACACTGCAGTAATTTCTCATTTTGGGTTCTAAAGCAAGCTAGCTAAAGCCCCAAACAATTACTCATGGGGCATCCTATTTAATTAATGGCAGCATGGCATGGCCCATGTCATTGCCGATTAAATAGTAACTTTGAAAATTTCCGCGCCAATGGTGAGTGGCGTTGTCATAGGGGGAATCAAGACGGTCAAAGTAGTAATCACGGGTTCTCACGTAGGCTGCTTGTCCTGAAAATTCAGCCAATTCGGTGACAGCCTTTTGTGCTGCACAAGTGGCCAGTCCTCGAGGGTTTGCTCTTGCGGCACAAGCATTGCCCGTTTCGGCAATGACAAAGGGAAGCTCTGAAGTATCCCAAGCATCTCGTACATCTCGAACCAAGTTCACCATGTTATCTTGGTACTCATCAACATACTCGGTCAGTACAAAGTCATTCCAGCCCTGAAACCATACTAAACCGGCTAGCTCCACTTCGCGTCCGTCGTAGTCGGGATAGTAGGCTGCAGGGTCTGCCAATACGGCGGCCACATCATCCACAAGCTTAGTGTACATGGCCCCTGTGGTGCCGCCAGAACTGGGTGGACGAAAATCCACAGCCAAGCTCTTTCCACCTTCTGCAATTTTGATCAGTAAGATAGGGTCCTCAAGGGCGTCACCCATTACATGGCCAAAGCCCAGTTCAGGGCCACTTTTCATATCACCCGGATTACCAAACCCTGTGGTTAAATACCCAGCTGTGTAGAAATTTCGCATAAAGCTTAACCAAACATCGTCACGAACTGTGTAGGCGCCATTGGCATCTACTAAGTGCTGGTAATCCGCTTTTAGGTTTTCTTGTTCAAGTAACCATGAAAGCGTTCCATTAGGACGCACAGCATTGGGGCCTTCCACGTAGCCGTAACCCACCATGTTTGATTGACCTGCCAAAACAAATACACGAAGCTTACCGGTAGTGGGCTGACTACTATCTACTTCACCTTCACTCTCGCTACCACCTTCGTTCTCACTGTCGCTCTCGCTCTCGCTCCCTTTAACCTTGATTGAATAAGAATAAGGAAAAGTATCCTGCCCCCAAAAATAATCAGAGGTCGTGGCGGCCACCACCAAAAGAATATCTTCTCCATTGGCTTCCACTTCAATGCCAGATGCTAATTTATCTCGCGGAATGGGAAAGTAACTTTGCTGATCCGCTTCTTCATCATAAAGCACTACCATGGCACTGAGTTCGTGGTCGTAGTTGTCGATAGAAATTTTATACACACCTTGAGCGTCATTCACCTTATAGGTGTTGTAGCCCCAACCGCCCGGTGCGAAACCTTCAGGAGGCTCGACGAATTTTCCTTGGGTGCCAAGATGATCATAAATCACTGTAAATTTATCATCGGATTTTACATCTGGGTTTTCCAATTTAGGATCTCCTACGTGAGACCTTGCCAGTTCTTTAAGGGATTTTTTTTCAATGGCACGAAACACCTCGGTCATGTCGGCCTTGTCAAATTTGTAATCGTAGGTGGCTGTGCGCGCTGCGAATTCAATAAACATGTCGCGCATGTCCACACCTTGCTCGGCCAATAATTCATACAAGTTAGGCAGAATTTCCGCGTTGTTGTCAGAAAACGGCCTATTGTAAAAATCACCTATTGCCTTGCTGCTTAACACCGCCTCGGTTAGATAGGTGTAGAACACCTGAGTGCCATAACGATGACCACCATTAACGCCGCCACCTGGGCGCACTCGTGAGGCAAAAATGCCATTGTCTTCAACTCTAGGGGCATCCCAAAAAGGATGGTGCGCATCTAAAATGTATTGGGACATAATCCATAAGTCGTCAGAGGTAGGGTTATATTCCAACACTGCCCAACTGGCGGTCCCTTCTGCTACCCAACCTGGATTGCCGCTTCCCACATACCCGGTTAGCGTTGATTGATACTGGTGAAAGTCTTCATGCAACCAGTACTCACCTTCGAACGGATCATCTACACGGGCAAAATTTGTCCAGCGATCATCCAATTTATGGTCACGCCATTTTCCATAGCGATCCCACAAGCCTCGCCCGTTGGCATAAAAATCACCAATTTCTCCGTGGCCGTGCATGCCCACTACAAACACATTGTGCTCGTAAAAAACCTCTTGAATATTCATGTAATGAAGGGCTTCTTCCTTGGTGGCACCATGAAGCCCGGTTTTATACCAAACACAGGCATACACGCCACATACTACCTCTGGGTATTGATTAGTATCGGAAGTAAACGCGTTGGTTGAGCCATCAAAAGGGGTTTGTGCTTGCCCTGAACAATCTTGCGCGGCGTTGGCTACTTCGCTGGTGGTGAGTGCATCTTTGTAAACTCGCAAATCCCATAAATAGCCTGGATAGGGGCCAAGTTTCAGCTCTCCACTTAAAGCAGCAGAAAATGTTTTGGAACTTACATGAATACCATTAACGTACTGTTGGCTGCCGCTATCGTTAACCACCATGGCAACATGATTACAAGCATCGGTGCCTTGCGTGGCTTCGATGGTAAAATCCGAAGTGGTTAAGATGGTTCCGCCTTCTTGGTCAGACTTCCATTTCATGGTGACGGTATAAGGGGGCTCTAACACACGATCGCCAAGATCCAAGTTCAACCAGGTGTAC
>OJDR01000039.1_pt1 | contig 60213 bp, 57 predicted proteins | sample 1593081 | NCBI WGS metagenome assembly OJDR01 (sample SAMN05416873, study PRJEB24817) | seawater metagenome | isolation source: Sea water | place: Canada:Atlantic | collected 2013-11
AAACTTAAATCTTTAAACATTCACCTTTAAAGGTGCTTTCAAACTCTTCAAGAAAAACCAAATAAAACTGGCTGTCCCTTAATGAGGTGGCGCATAATATACCCTTTAAAATTTAGCGCAATGCTTTATTTAAAAATGGCGACGGTTAAATTTCCACAGATTAAAAAACAATCAACTTCAAAAAGCTGACAGTTTGGTTATAATTCGCCTTTAATAAATTAAAGCAGTAAAAAGGTATTAGGATTAGTATGGCAAAGCAAAAAGCAGTCGTGATCTACAGTGGGGGCATGGACTCTTTTACTCTACTTAATAAAGTTGTTAAAGAAGGTTTCGATGTATACGCCCTTACCTTTAACTATGGCCAGAAGCAGGTTAAAGAAGTTGAAATAGCTAAAAAAGCCTGTGCTCAACTGGGAGTGGCCCATAAAATTCTAGATATCTCTGCCATCAACACTCTAATGCAAAGCTCTTCTTTAATAGGCACTGAAGAAATTCCAGAAGGGCACTATGAATCAGAAAGCATGAAATCTACTGTGGTGCCTAATCGCAATATGATTCTATTGTCCCTTGCCATTGCTTATGGCGTAGATATTAAAGCTGGAAAAGTTTATTACGGTGCCCATTCGGGAGACCATGCCATTTACCCAGACTGCCGCCCTGAATTTGTTCAGAAAATGAACGATGTGGCGGGAATTGCTAATTATGAACACGTCTCCATTGAAACCCCTTATTTAAACTCTACTAAAGGGGAAATTCTTAAAGACGGAATAAGCATGGGCCTGACGTATGAAACCACTTGGACATGTTACAACGGTCGCGATAAAGCCTGCGGAAAATGCGGTGCTTGCGTTGAACGCCTAGAGGCCTTTAGCGAAAATAATGTTACCGATCCAGTTCCCTACGAATAAACCTAATCCTTTGACGCTCTAATGAGCGTCAAGCACTCTCTTTTTTCTTAACCATCAGTCACATTGCTTACTGACCAGCAATTATCGATAATGGCCCAGAACACCCACTTAAAGTAAGAGCCCCATGGCAAATTCCGATTTAAGAATTAAAGAAGCCTTTTACACCCTACAAGGTGAAGGTGCCCGCAGTGGCCGTGCATCTGTATTCATTCGGTTTAGTAAATGCAATTTATGGAATGGCCGTGAAAGTGGTAGAGAGGCAGCCCTTTGCCAGTTTTGTGATACCGATATTATCGGTATAGATGGTGAAAACGGAGGCGTTTATTCCCCATCGGCGCTATTAGAATTGGCCTTAAAATTATGGCCAAGCAATGCAGGAGGCCAGCCCTATGTGGTGTTCACTGGTGGCGAACCTGCCTTGCAGCTCACAGATAATTTGGTTAGCGCTTTTAAAACAGCAGGCTTTGAAACTGCAGTAGAAAGTAATGGAACGTTAGCGCTACCCAAAAACCTTGATTGGGTATGCATTAGCCCAAAGGGTAAAAGCGAAGTGATTATTAAATCGTGTAACGAGTTAAAGCTGGTTTTCCCACAAGTGGATTTATCTCCCGAACAAGTATCTAATATTCAGGCTCAGCATTATTTTATTTCCCCCATGGCCTATTACGGTGAAAGCGATATTGAATCTCACCAGAGCGGCATGATTGTCCGCGAAAACATGCAAGCCGCCACACAATACTGCTTAGACCACCCTAAATGGCGCATGTCTTTACAAACCCATAAACTTTTAGGGATAGATTAGTACAATCCAACCCTATTGCATTCCCCTGCTAAGCGGCCCAATATTAACTCATCATTAAGGAGTTTCCATGAGCCGCATCGTTTTTGAAAAACACAACCACATCGCTATTCTTACTCTTAACCAGCCCGAACAAAGAAACTCCATATCTGAAATTGAAGTGGTTGAAGAGTTTATCGATAGCCTTAAATTAGTAGATGAAGACCCTCAGTTACGTTGCCTAATTATCACTGGCGCCGGCAGTGCCTTTTCAAGCGGGGGCAATATTAAACATATGCTTAACAAAGAAGGCATGTTTGCAGGTGAAGCCAATGACATTCGAGAGAATTACGCAAAAGTGATTCAGCGTATTCCCCAAGCACTGCACAACGTAAACATCCCTACTATCGCAGCCGTAAATGGCCCAGCTTTCGGGGCGGGATGTGATCTTGCTATGTATTGCGATATGCGCATCGCTTCACACAAGGCAAGCTTTGCGGAAAGCTTCATTAAAGTTGGCTTAATTCCAGGGGATGGAGGTGCTTGGATTTTACCTCGTATCGCCGGCTTTGGCAGAGCGGCTGAAATGGCTTTTACTGGCGATGCCATTAGCGCTCAACAAGCTTATGACTGGGGAATGCTGAATAAATTGGTAGAAGACGACAAACTCATGGATGAAGCCATGGCTTTGGCAAAACGGATAGTTAAAAACCCACCACAAGCTTTACGAGCCACTAAACAATTAATGCGCTCAGGTACAACCCTTCCCCTAGATAGCCTATTGCAAATGAGCGCTGCCATTCAAGCAAACCTGCACCAAACTCATGATCACTTTGAGGCGGTGACTGCACTCATTGAAAAAAGATCTCCCGATTATAAAGGAGAGTAACCAGGTGAAGAAAAGCATACTCTTTCTGGCGTTCACTGGCATATTAAGTGGCTGCGATTCCGGCATTGAACACAGTGATTATATTGGTGGGTTTATCACTCAAGATGGGAACTGCACAAACCAAGGGGATACCAGTATTAATCTAGACAATCAGGAAGCTAAAATTGGCTTTTATTGCTTTCTAAAAAAGTGCGCTGAGATGTCTGGATCTACTCATCAAGGGGGGTTCTTTCATTTTGAAAACGATTCAGGCCATTATATTAAGGGCCGAATCGCAGGTGATGAGGCCACGGGGCAATGGTATTTAAATATGAAAGGTGAGAATTGCTCAGGCCATTGGGTAGCTTTAAAAAACAATTAGTCCTTTCATAAAGAACCCTAAGCTATTTATGACGCTTAGGGGATTTTGGGAGGCTAAATTTAAAACACCAACACGGCTATCTTAAGGCTGTAAACGCTCAATATCGAATTGCCCATTTTCATTGACAACGTATAAAAAGCGATCGTGTAAACGGTTATCCCTGCCCTGCCAAAATTCTATGCTGACAGGTTTAATGCGAAAGCCTCCCCAGAAATCAGGCAATGGAATTTTCCCCTTACTGAATTTATCTTTCATTTGGCTAAACGCCATTTCCAATACTTTACGCGCGGCGATAGGCTTACTTTGATGGCTGGCCCAAGCCGCCAACTGACTGTCTTTTGGGCGAGATAAAAAATATTGTGTCACTTGGGATAAGGGTAATTGTTCTGCTATTCCCTTTATAATGACCTGCCGCTCAAGCCCTAACCACGAAAAATGCAAACAAACTTGGTTATTGTGTTTAATTTGCTGGGCTTTATTACTTTCGAGGTTGGTATAAAACATAAAGCCCTCTTGATCGTATTGTTTCAATAACACAATACGCTGGCTGGGCATGCCACTTTCATCCACCGTAGCCACATTCATTGCTGTGGGGTCTGTGAATAATTTTGATTCGATGGCTTGGTCTAACCAAATTTTGAACTGATCCATGGGATGCTCAGCCAATTGCTCAAGCGTAAGCTGATTGGTCCCATACTGACGACGAATGTCGGCTATATCCATGATGACTCCTAAATGAAGCCGCCATTATATCTCCTTACAGACAAAGACACAGTGCTGAAATACATTCAATTCACAGCTCACACTTAAAATAAATTTCATTTTAGGGGTAAGCCAAACCTTAAATGAAAACAAGCAGCAGATTTACAATTTAAATTGCTGGACCGTGCCTTCCAGTTGCGAGCTGCCGCCGCCCACATCCGCCGCAATATTCGCCACACCTAAAGCTTTTTCCACCAAATTACTTGAAGCATCGTCCACGGCATGAATATGTTGAGCGATTTCATCGGCTGCACCAGCTTGTTGTTCCCCTGCCGTTGCCACTTGGTTTATTAAGTCATTTACTTGGTCCACTGATTTTTCTATTTCCCCCAGCATTTCACCGGTTTGTATGGATTCACTTTCACCCGTGTTTGCCTGCTCGCACGCAACATCCATGGCAGACACGGCTTTTTCTGCTACCTGCTGTAAACTGGCAATGGTACTCTCAATTTCGTTAGTGGACTCTTGGGTGCGATTGGCCAAAGTACGTACCTCATCGGCCACCACAGCAAATCCCCTGCCTTGTTCTCCTGCCCGAGCGGCCTCAATTGCAGCGTTTAGCGCCAATAGGTTGGTTTGCTCAGCAATGGCCTTAATGACATCAATCACGGTGCTAATGGATGCAGCCTGCTGAGCCAGTTGCCCAATTTCCTCACCCGCTTTACGAATACTTTGTGCCAGTTCGCGAATAACATTTGCCGAGGCTCGAGATCGGTCGGCCCCTTGATTCGCCAATTGCTGTGCACTTTTTGTTTCAGTCGCGGCGGTTTCACAATGAGATGCTACTTCTTTTGCGGTAGCCGCCAGCTGTGTTGCTGCCGTGACTATGACCCCCACTCTACTTTTTTGCTCTTCCCCTAACTCATTTACCTGGCTAGAGACCACTTGCAATTCCTTGGAAGAAGAAGACAAGCTCACAGAATTATCACGTACCTTTTGAACCACTTTTCGAAGCTCTGCATAAGCATTATTTAATGCCCGCACTGTGTGACCAAGTTCATCATTACTTTTGCTTTGATATTCGCCATTTAAAATACCCTTGTCTAAATCGGCGGCCATATTCAAGGTAATGCCTAGGTTACTGTCCACTGCATTTTTTAAGCAACTAAATAAATAAATGCCACTGACAAATAAAACACTAAAAATACTTAAAATTAAGATCAGCTCATTTCGGCCCTTAGACGCGTATTCCTTTAGTGCTTCTCGAAACACGTGGTTATTCTTTTCATGCAGTTTAGCCAAGTTACCAATCGCTACGCTGCCAGCAGAAAAGTAATCGGCCCCGTTAATGGTGGGGGTATCTGGGTCAAGTAATTTATTTTTGGTCGTGTCCTTGAACATTTTAACCGCCTCTACTGCCTGCGATAGGGCACCTTTTACAGCGGCCATGTGCAGCGGATAGTTTTTGCCAATTTCTTTGAATTTATGCTCGATTTTCCCCTGAGTCAGGTCAATATCATTGTACAAGTTTGAAACTGAAATAAAGGACGATGAATCAAAACTGCCTTTTGTGGCCACTCCAGCCCCCTTACCACGTAACTGTCCCAAAAGCTCCTGCAAGGCTGGGATATCAAAAGCCGCTAATTGCATTAATAAATAAGTATCTATATGAGGGTCTAATATCAAGCCACTTTCTGTGGTCACTGTATCCACCAAGCGATTTACTTTAATCACCCAATCTCCGTGTTTCACAAAGCTTTCAGCTGCTCCCATCGACTTAAGCTTATTATGCAGCAGTGCTGTCCACTGACTCTTTAAAGCTTGAAGTTGTTTGCTAACATCATCACTGAACATTGAGTTTTGCAAAGCACTATTCGCTTGTAATAACGCTTGGGACATATTTGATTCTAAATCTCGTAATTTACTCTCTAAGCCATTATTACCTGCTAACCACTGTGCAGAAGCCCCCCTATGCTGAGCGGCTAATATGCGCAGTTTATGAATATCTTCAAGTGCTACCTCACCCTCTATTTCTAAATGAGCCACGTCTATTTTCTTGATTTCAGTGGTAAAAATAAGCCACGAACTATAAGCAATAGGTAACAAAAGGGTAAATAATATCACCTGAAATTTTCGCGCAAATTTCAACCTATTAAGAAAAGAAATACCTGGAGCCAGAATACCCATAACAATAATCTCTAAATCACTCATTTGAGTATAGACATAAATATTGCTTTGGTAGGGACGGCCATTACAGTTAAAATAGCGCATTTACGCCACCTATAAGCTTGGGTCTGAGTCATGAGTAAACGAAATAAACGCGCCATACCAATCTTTGAACAGGCCATCATTGAGACCCATTGCCATCTTGATTACTTAAAGGAATATTCCTTAGAGCAAGTGGTCGAACAAGCCCAAGAGGTGGGCATTGAAAAGATCATTACCATTGCCGTATCCCCTGATAACCTAGAAAAAGTCATGCACTTGGCACAGCAGCACCCCATGATATGGGGCACTCAAGGGGTTCACCCCCATGATGCTCAGCATTTTCAAAAAGACACTGAAAGCCAAATTAGAGAAAACGCTCAACATGAGCGCATGCTCGCCATAGGGGAAATTGGCCTAGACTATTTTTATGAACACACCGACCGCAAAGTACAACAACAGGTGTTTGAAACCCAATTGCAAATTGCTTCCGATATGGATCTCCCTGTGGTGATACACAGTCGCGAAGCCGACGATGACACCATGGCCATTTTAAAGAACTTTGAAAGTACCCTTAAGAAGCGGGGGGTTATTCATAGCTTCACTTCTGGGCCGCTGTTAGCCCAATACGCCATTGATCAAAAATTTTGCTTAGGCTTTAACGGCATTTGCACGTTTAATACAGCCGAAAATGTTCGTGACATTATTCGTATGACACCAGTTGAGCAAATTATCCTAGAAACCGATGCTCCTTATCTGACGCCCGTGCCTTATCGAGGAAAGGAAAATGCCTCTTTCTACTTACCATTTGTAGCTGAGAAAGTGGCCCAAGTGAAAGACATGGAAATAAATGAATTTTTGAAAGTAGTCTACAAAAATAGCCAGTCGCTATTTTTTAGCGCCATGGACAACACATCATGTTAAATAACGCGGCTTTTTGCCGTGAAGTCTTAGTAGATGAACTGGCCTGCATTGAAATTCAGCACCCTAAATTTAATGCGCAGTTGTGCTTGCAGGGGGCTCAATTAACGCAATTTAAATCTCTAAAGTTGGGAGAGTTATTGTGGCTAAGCCCTGAAGCTCAATTTAAAAAAGGCCAAAGTGTACGCGGCGGTATCCCTATTTGCTGGCCGTGGTTTGGTGGCGTGGCTTTTAACCCTCAAATAATTAAAAAACATATCCCTGAAAATGAAGGTGCTCATGGCTTTGCCCGCACTCAAAATTGGCAGTTAAGCTATTTAAACGAATCGGCCCACGAATTGCGTTTAGGGCTAACCCTTACTCATAATAAGCAAACCTTAGCCATATGGCCTTTTGAATTTGAACTGACGTATCATTTAATATTGAGTCACCATATTAGCATCAAGCTTGAATGCAAAAATTTAAGCACTCAAGAAATGAATTTTTCTCAAGCACTACATACTTACTTACCCACTCAGGATATTAATCATACGATCATTCAAGGGGCTCACTCTAGCCAATACGTAGATGCTCTAGATGGTTGGCAATCAAAAGATCAATATGGCAGCATTAAAATCCAAGAAGAAGTAGACCGAATTTACTTAGGGCCTAAGTTTTATCGCGTGATAAATGAAACTCAACACATCACCATTAATAGTAATAGCCAAAGCAGTATTGTTTGGAACCCGTGGATAAACAAAAGCCAACGATTAAGCCATTTTCCAGCCAATGGTTACCAGTCAATGTTGTGTATTGAAAGTGCCAATGTATTGGATGATTGTGTAAGTGTCCCGGCAGGGGAAACTTCCCAAGCATTGATGCTGGAAATTAATGGAAGTTGAATCGGGTGTTTTAACTTTATTAACCATTAATACCCCATAACATTCAAATGTGAGCGTTAATTTACCTTTATCCATATACATTAAGGATAATTAGCGCGAGAATCGGCGCAAATTAAATTAGTTACTATTTATTGGTTACCCCATGAGTAAAGGTTCCGAAAAACATCAGGCTCGCCTAAGTGAATTAAATGGTTTTGGTAAAGATTTAGCCCGACGCTGCAAAAGCCACTGTGAATTATGTGACACTCATGGCATGAAACTGGTTATTCACGAAGTGCCGCCTGTTCCTAAGGATGCTGATTTCGAGCACTGCATTTTTATTTGTGAAAGATGCCAAGAGCAAATTGAAAAACCTAAAGCCCTAGACATTAATTATTGGCACTGTTTACACACTAGCATTTGGAGCGAAGTACCCGCCGTTCAAGTAATGGCGGTTTTAATGGCTAAACGCCTATCTGAAAAAGCCGATTTTGCTGAAGAGTTATTAGATCAGGTGTATTTAGAGGAGCCCATCAATCAATGGATTGAAGAGGCTCTTAACGAAAAGTAGTACTCACTACCCACCACAGTTTTTCCTGTCAAAGCCACTTCAACATGGAAGTGGCAATTTGCTTATCTAGCACTCTTAATTGCCCGTCATGAAATAAAATATGCCAGTGACGATTGGTTTCTTGTTGTATATGCCCCACTCCAAATTTACTGTGCTCTACCTGCTCACTGGCTAATTGTCGTTCAAGTACAGGCTGACTAGGAGATACTGACAATTTAGGTTTTTCTATGGCCTTCGCTTCAACACTAATTGGCCAATTCAACTTGCTAACATACGCTTCGACACTTTTAATGGCTCGCTTACTAATACTGACGTTTTCATTTTTTTGCTGCCAAGCTGGCTTAACCTGTAGTAAGTCATTAACAGCCATATCATGAATAAAACTACTGGGCTCTTGGCTGGTTCCTTGCGCCTGCGTGTCAGGCGGGGCGATTAAATGCAGGCTTTTCATGCAGCGAGTCATGGCTACGTAAAATAATCGCCGTTCACTCTCTATTGAGGTCGCCTGTTGAAATTCAGCTTCATTTTGGTATGGATAGAAATGATTATTCAAGCCCGGTAAAACCACCACAGGCCACTGCAATCCTTTGGCTCTGTGAATAGAGCTTAAGACAATGCCATGCTTATTATCTTGCATGGCTCGCTTTTTCGATAATTCTTGTAAGTACTCAAACGTGTTGGCTGCTGTTAAATTTAAACGGGCAATAAACCTTACAAACCCTTGTACCGTTGCCAAACGATCATCCACTTGCTGCTTACTAAATGCACTGTCTGCTATGCCTTTGTAAAAATCGGTTTCGCGAATAAAACAATTGGCCAATTGAAAACCCATCATGCGTTTATCCATGGCCAAACCAATAAGAGATAAACGGGTTTGTAGCTGCTGCTCTTGCCATTTGGATAAATCAGGGGTCTCTATTTCAGAAAACAAGGGTTTAGCTGTTTCATTATTATGAAAGCTTTGGGCTCTGGCCAGTTGCCTGGCGATATTTTGTAATTCAGCACGGCGAATTTTTAAGGCTGGGAAGGTTAAAAATACTAACCAAGCTGAGTATCGAGCGCGCTCATTGCGAGAAGCAAATGCACCACTGGCTATTTCCAGCAACATCATTATGGGCTGTAGTTCGGTGCGCTGTAAGACCCAAGCGTGATGAGACATTTGATAAGGAATATCTTCTTGTAGCAAAGCCAATTCAACCGGTGCACTCATGCCCCACATTCTAAACAACACAGCAATTTCTTGGGGGGCGTGCTGGGTTAATGCTTCTTTTACAATTTGCAGGGTTTGTTGCGCGTATTCATCAACACGGTGAAGATTCACTTGGCTATCAATATTCTCATCTGCCGCCACACAAATAACATCCTCACGTTCTTTGTTTAATTGAATAAGTTGATTACTAAGCAAAGCCACATCATGACCATAACGAAAACTACGACTTAAAGTGTAGCGGTGTACATCTTTAAATTGCTCATCAAATGTGTGAAGCATAAAATCGGCACTGGAACCTCTAAATTCATAAATGGTTTGATCGGGGTCCCCTATCACCATCACACTAGCGCGACTGCCGGCCAGAGTTTCCAATAAAAATTGTTGAATAGCATTAATGTCTTGGTATTCATCCACCAACACCCAGTCCATATGATTGCCAAAACGGGCCGCCACATCAGAGCGTTTACTGAACAACATACACGGGTCATACAGCATATCGCTAAAGCCAATTCGACCATTTTCTTTGCGCCAATCTTCAAAAGCATCAAACACTTTAGGAAAGAAGCTGCATTGATTAGGCAATTTACATCGCTTATAAATGAGTTCGGCGGGCTCTAACGTGGCTTTTACGTTTTCCATGAAAGACATCATGGGGTCTAACCATTTTTTTCTGTCTTGTAGAATTTCTTGAGCGATTTGCTTATTGGCATATTGCTGCATCAGTCGCCATAAGACATGCTCTTGTTCACTTTGGGAAATCAAATCATCTTTAAAAGGATTTAATAGCCCTTCATTAATAAGCCCTTGATAAATCTTAAGTCCCAGCGCATGAAAGGTACGTATTTGTGGTAAGCGGCCACCTTGTAAAATAGAGCTTAATTTTGCTGTAAAATCTTGCTGCGCTGCTTTGTTGTACATAATAACCAACAAACGCTTTGGGTTTTGCCCTAACCACAAACGCTGCTGAATAAACATGGCCAAAGTCGTGGTTTTACCTGCTCCGGCCACAGCAATCACTTTGGCATGACCAGACTCATGGGCAATTATTTGCTGTTGTTCGTGGCTAAGTTGCAATGGGGGTGCTCTAAGACGGAATAATGGGCTTAATTGTAAACAAAAACGGCGCATTTGGCTGATTTATTGTTTCAATGTTTGAAATGGCCGACGAGGGATTTTGTTTAACAAGGAAGAATTAAAAGTGATAGAATCGCCGCCCAAATTTTAAAACCCTTACAAAATCTATTATTGAGGATATGCAGATGTTTGATGTAAATGAATATTTCGACGGTAAAGTAAAATCCATCGCCTTTAAAGGTGAAGAACTGCCTTCTACCGTAGGTGTAATGGCGCCAGGTGAGTACGAATTTGGCACTAGCCAAAAAGAAACCATGACAGTTGTTAGCGGTGCATTAACCATTAAATTGCCAGGCCAAGATGATTGGAACACCTTCAAACAAGGCGAGTCTTTTAAAGTAGAAGCTAATGTGAGCTTTGGTGTTCAAGTGGCCACTGAAACCGCTTACCTTTGCACTTACGAATAATTAAGTGATCCAGGTGAAAGCCCTAACGTATTGGGCTTTCATTTTTGTATTTACCGCCCCTCCAGAGCAGATCAAAAAACCACCAACTTGCTTTACCCTTTATTTTTCAATGCTTTATTCGCGCCTATCTGCGCGCTCATATTATTAATTTTCCCAAATCCACTCGCTGAAAAAGCTTTTTTTAACTATGTTTAAAGAGTATGGATACACAATCACTGCTAGATATCACTCCTTTCAATTGGCCTGCAATTTTCACGGCTCTTGCCTGTGGCACCATCATTGGTATTGAGCGGCAATTGCGTGGTAAGCCCGCAGGCATTAGAACTTCAGCTCTTATCATTCTGGGTACCTATATCTTTATGGCTTGTTCAATTTATGTCTCTCAAGAAGCCAATATGTCTGACCCTTCTAGAATTATTGGACAAGTGATTACAGGAATAGGTTTTTTGGGTGCAGGGGTGATGCTAAGTAAAGGTCGCAGTGTTTATGGGGTAACCAGTGCCGCGACCATTTGGACGTTAGCCGCTGTTGGCGTGTGTATTGGTATAGGCCAATTAGGTAGCGCCTTTAAGTTGTCGTTTGTGGTGGTGGTGATTTTATTTGGTGTGGATTTATTTGAAGATTACAGCCAGCACTTAGGGCGTCATATGCAAAGCCGTTACAGTAATTGGCGTAACCGAGACGATGAATAGTGGGTCAGCCTAAAAAAATCATCAACTGCTCAGCAACATCATTCACCAACGTAATCAGGGTGGTGAGTATTTCACCACCCTGATTCATATTTAACTTAGCCTTCTAGGTAATCAACTGAGTACCCAGCCTGCTCCGTCTGCCCTAAATTTTCCACTAAGAATGGCATGCCTTCTTCAAGCTGACCCGCTAAATTCCACGGCGGGTTAATGACAGCCAAACCACTGCCATACATGCCTGGGTTTTCATCTTTTCCATTTACCCAAAAACGCACATCCAGAAAACTCTTAGCACCCAAGCGGCTCAACTGACCCGCCATTTTTTCAGCCATGTTTTGTTTATTGGCACTGTTCATAGATCGGCGATTGATCAGCGGATACCACACGACAAAAGTACCACCTGGAAAACGCTTTAGGCTGTCTTTAACCGATTGCACCACCATTTTGTATTCATGTTCTTGTTCATAAGGTGGGTCTATCACCACCATGGCACGCTTTTGTGGAGGGGGTAATAAGGATTTCACCCCTACGAAGCCGTCTGCTTTCTCGGCTTTTACATTACGATACTCTTTAAAGTTTTTATTCAGCAATACAAAATCTTGCGGGTGCAGCTCATACAGTCGAGCTTTATCCTGTGCTCTTAAGCACTGCTGAACAAACCAGGGGCTGCCGGGGTACAAATTTAATTTTTCACTTTTATTAATAGACTGAACCAAATCCATATAAGGCTGCATGACAGCTGGAACTTTTTTACCCCAAATAGCCTTAATACCGCCGTCTGATTCTGACGTTTTCTTAGCGTCTCGACTCTGAAGGCTATAAACCCCCACTGCCGCATGAGTGTCCACATACAGAAATGGCTTATCTTTTTGCCCCATATATTGAGCGGTTAATACGCATAACCAGTGTTTAAGCACATCAGCATGATTACCAGCATGGAAGCTGTGTCGATAACTTAGCATTTATATTCTCTTGGAATTAGCAATCTAAAAGACAAAAAGTAAAAGGGCCGATTTAATAAAAAACCAGCCCTTAAAGTGCTTAATATTTAAGCATTTAATAATTAAGCTTCAATTATAGGTTGGCCACACAAATAGCCCCGACCACGGTTAATACCACCGTATAAGGGAACGCCATAATAACCATTTTACCGTATGACAATCGAATTAACGGTGCTATGGCAGACGTTAATAAGAACAAGAACGCTGCCTGACCATTTGGCGTGGCCACACTTGGTAAGTTGGTTCCGGTGTTTACTGCCACAGCCAATAATTCGAAATGTTCACGGCTAATGTTGCCAGCATCAAACGCGGCCTTCACTTCATTTATGTAAACAGTGGCCACAAACACATTATCACTGATCACAGATAAGAAACCGTTAGCAAAGAACATGATTAAAGGTTGCGCTTCAAGGCTTTGTGAGAATACCCAATCGATAATTGGTTGAAATAAGTGTTGGTCGTGTATTACCGCCACCACTGCAAAAAATACCACCAGCAACGAGGTAAAAGGCAACGCTTCTTCAAATGCATGACCTATTCGGTGTTCTTCTGTAATGCCGTTAAGCGCAGTTTGCAGCACAATAATTGTCAAACCAATTAACCCCACTGGCGCAAGATGCAAGGCCAGAGCAATCACAAGGAAAACAGCAGCAGCAGCTTGCACCCATAATTGCGCCACAGCAGATTTGCTGCGTTTTTTAGATTCATGTATGTCATATTCACGCAAGATATCAAACACAGGTTCAGGCAAGGTGGCGCCATAACCAAACAGTTTAAACTTCTCAACGACCACCACAGTCATTAGGCCTGCAAAGAACACAGGAATAGATACTGGAGCCACGGCTAAGAAAAACTGGATAAAATCCCAACCGGCTTTTTCTGCAATCAGCAAGTTTTGCGGCTCACCCACTAAAGTGGCAACCCCCCCTAGAGCAGTACCTACGGCACCGTGCATTAATAAGCTACGTAAAAAAGCTCGGAAATTCAGCAAATCTTCTTTGTGGTGGTCATGTACCGTTTTATCATCCCCGTGATCGTGATCGTGATGATAATCACGGCCCGATGCCACCTTATGATAAACACTGTAAAAGCCAACACCCACAGCAATAATAACGGCGGTTACGGTTAAGGCGTCTAAAAATGCTGATAAAACAGCTGCCATCACACTAAAAGTAAGGGATAAACCTATTTTTGAGCGCACATTTATCAATAGCTTGGTAAAAACAAATAGCAGGAGATTTTGCATGAAGTAAATACCCGCTACCATAAACATCAGCAACAATATTACTTCTAGGTTAGCGCTCACTTCGTGGTAAATATTATCAGGGCTGGTCATTCCCAGAAACACGGCTTCCACCACTAACAAACCACCAGGCTGAAGCGGATAGCATTTTAGAGCCAATGCTAAAGTGAAAATAAATTCTAAAATTAATGCCCAACCTGCCACGGTATAACCGATATCAGGAATCATGACCAACAGCGGGTTGATCAATAAAAAAGCGATGATGGCTTTTTTATACCAAGAAGGGCTGTTGCCCAAAAAGTTTTTATACAGACTGCTCATATACTCAATCTTATTGTGATGACTAAAATCCATTTAGAACCGTTAAATTCAATAAAAATCGTTGTTTTGAATTTAACTGCCAGTGGTATTCATGAAGCGCGGGATTTTAACCTTTTGCGCCAAATTAAAGTAGTCGCGTTCGGGGTTAATCCGTGTCACATCACGAATAACCTGTTTAACAGGTTCTAATTGTTCTCGTATTACCGCCTTTAGATCGACATTGTGCTCATATTTTAAGCATAGCAGTCTTTTTCCTAGCGCGGTCATAGGTGCTTTATTGCAGGCTACGCACAAATTATAAGGGTGAGCGATAAAACTCTAACTCAACATTTATGTCCATTTATAAATTTGCTTTTGGTTAAGTTTGTAGACTCACTCATCACTCATTTCCACGCCCCATAAATTACTTATCAATAGTAGCCAAAATGAAAACAGAGCTGTGGGTGAAGGGCATAAAATAATTGAAATTTGATTTCATAAGTAAATCAGGCACTTAGCTAAAGACAATGAAGAAGTACGAGTACTATTTAGAAACATTTTTAAAGGGAATGAAGAAGCTAATGAGACTATGCATTAATCCTTAAAGAAGTAATGCACAACTCATTTTAATAAAAATTAAGCGGTTAAATCATCCTTGGTGTCTAGAATACGCTCAAGCTCGGCCATGCCCGCGGGCAAATCGATACTGGCGCCACAGCTTTTCATACTCATGCCCAATGCATGCAAGGTTCGATATAAGTTATGAGCACGACTCTGTTCGCCCATTTGGCCAATACGAATAATGGGCAAACCAAATGACCCTGAAATTTCTACTTTGTAAAGATTAGACATATTAGTCAGCACTTGGGCACTGTCTACGCCTTCTGGAACCACTATGCCCACCACACTATTGAGTCGACTTTCTGGCTCAATAAACAGCTTCAATCCCATGGCTTCAATGGCCATTTGAAGTGCATTACTGCAAACTAAATGACGCTCGAAACGCTTTTCTAATGTTTCTAAACACACTTGGCGCAATGCTTCATGCAAAGCCAAAATCCCACTAACAGGTGCAGTGTAGTGATACCCTTTTTTCTCCCAAAACTCACTTGCCAAGCGAACATCTAAACACCAATGAGGCATGGTCACGGTGCGCTCCATGATCACTGGCCAAACATGTTCACTAAACGCAATGAGCGAGACTCCAGGAATAGAAGCCAGCCCTTTTTGCCCACCGGTAATCACCACATCTACCTGCCAGTCATCCATTTGAAGTGGCATGGTACTTAACGTACAAACTGCATCAACAATAGATAGCACGCCATGTTGATGTGCTAATTGAGTAATTTGAGCGAGCTGACTATTCCAGACAGTGCAGGAGGTCTCCCCTTGCACCATGGTCACCACATCAAAGTCCCCATTACTTATCAACTCTTCAACTTCTTTGGCACAAGCTTCATGTCCGGCAGGTGGCGTGTACACCGTTACCTGGGCCCCCACTCGTTCAGCCATTTCCGCTAAGCGACTGCTGAAAAAACCGTTATTAATGCTTAATACTTTTCGTCCAGGCCACAGTAAATTGGTGATGGCCATTTCCATGGCTGCACTACCAGGACCTGCTACACCAATAATATGAGGGCTGCGTGTCTGAAAAACGTACTGAGACATGACTCGCACTCGCTCAATCACCTTATTCATGGTTTCACCCAAGTGGTTAATCACCACCGAGTTGGCCATGGCTACTTTTTGAGACACAGGGACAGGTCCCGCTCCCATTAGTAATAAGGGTTCATCAGGTAGAATATTATTTAGCGGCAAATCTTTAGGAGGTAAAATGGGCGTTGTGGGGATCACAAAAATTTATCCAAAGGGGCAATCCGCCCCTGTAAAACACAAAAATGTAAAATTAAAAACGAGCACGCAAACCAAATACAGTGCCTTCGGCTAACTTAACTTCTTTATCGTCTGAATCAATTAGCGCCACATAACGATAATGAGCGTATACAGCTACATCCCAAGTAAAAGCATATTCAAGGCCGCCTTGATATTCAAATTCAAGTTTTGATTCATCATCCCAATCAGGGCTTAAAAAGTAGGGGCGTAAATTAAAACCAATGTTGGCTTGTAAGCCAGCCGCCACAGGTACAAAAAGCTGAGTCCTAAAACCAATACCAGTGCGTTTGTAGTCTAAATCATCTATTTCTGTTCTGGATAATTCAAAATCAAATTCAGCGCCGCCATTTTCATTGGGATCCGTTAGGTAACCGAAGCCACCTGCACCAATGGCCAAAATTTCAGTTTCTCCATCTTCAATACTTGTCGTGCCGCGCTTTATATTATCTTCACTATTGAAATAGCTTAAGTAAAACATGCTGGTGACTTTTTCACCTTCTTCACCTGCTGGTGTTTCACCTATGCCCAAGCGCACATGAGTCATCTCATCGCCCTGAGCGGCATCAATAAATAGAGTGTCGTATTCGGCGCTTGCAGATGCTACCGATAGTGTTAAAACCCCAAAAATGAACGGGGCGGTGACCTTTGCCAATAAAGAATTCATGTATATAACCTCTGTGGGCCAAGAGCATAACAAAAAAAATAGCCTAAGCAAGAACTGAAGCCCGTTAGCGCGGGCACTTAGCCGTTATTAATGCCATAAACTTAATAACCCGTTTACGCACCAAGGTGCCATTCACCACACATTTAAAATGATCATAAAAAAGGCCCTATAATGCACATATAGGGCCTTTTTTAGAGCTTAGTTTGAGAAAATAGTTCGAAATACCACCACTAAAAATACGCTCCTTTGAGCTTTATGGCTAGGTGCGGGCAATTAAAGTGGCTCGCAACGGAGCTGGGTACCCTTCTGCGGTTTTAGTGTGGTCGTTAGGGTCTAAAAAATCCTTCAAGGAATTGTATTCCATCCAGTCAGTTGTACGCTGCTCTTCAATACTGGTGTAATTTTGCTCCACCACTTTCACATCTTTAAAGCCCACACGGCGCATCCATAAGCTAAGCGTATCAACTGTGGGCAAAAACCATACGTTACGCATCATGGCATAGCGATCTTCAGGCATAAGCACTTGGCCCAACTCCCCTTCAACCACAAGGGTTTCCAACACCACTTCGCCACCCGCGCGTAATGCGTTGTAAAGCTCAGCTAAATGTTCAATGGGCGAACGTCTATGGTACAAAACCCCCATTGAAAACACGGTATCAAATACGCGTAAATTAGGCGGTACGTCTTCCATTTTAAAGGGTAAAAAATGCGCGGGTACGTTTTCGTTATGGGCCGCTTTTAAATACTTTTTAACCGCTTCAAATTGCCAGAAAAAAAGCTTACTGGGGTCGACACCAATAACGCGACTCGCTCCTTGGGCCAACATACGCCACATATGGTAGCCAGAGCCACAACCTACATCTAAGACTTTACGGTTTTTAAGATCCGAGATATGTGGGCTTATGCGCTGCCATTTCCAATCACTGTGCCATTCGGTTTCTATGTGGTGGCCAAAAAAATCAAAAGGCCCTTTACGCCAAGGTTTTAGGGATTGTAACGCGCTTAACAATGCCTGACTTTGCCCATCACTCACCAATGCACTTTCAAAAGATAAAGTATCTTGATTAATGTTGGCGTTAATATTTTCAATATTGGGTAATTGCTTAAAGGCTTCTGACCAAGCCTGCATGTCACCATGGGTTTGATCCACCAGCACCTCAGCCAATTGTGCTTCTAATTGCTCACCCCAAATTTTTAAACGACTGTCGTCATTTTTAAGGTCGCTAATTAGGTCTTGGTAAAATTCAGAAAAAGGCATAACAAGCTGCTTTATTTAATGGCAATAAATGAGGTGAAATTGAAACACTGATACCACTGACTGGCTTGTGTAAAGCCTGCTTGCTTCAATCTATCTATATGATCTTGCGCCGTCTCTGGCAACAATACGTTTTCAAGGGCACTGCGCTTTTGGCTAATTTCCAATTCGCTGTAACCATTGGCGCGCTTAAAGTCCCAGTGTAATTGCTCTTGAAGACTTTGCTCTTGACCTTCAAAACGTATTTTCTCAGACAGAATTAAAGCCCCCCCTGGTAACATGGCATCGTATAAACGCTGAATTAAGGCTTGGCGTTTTTCTGGCTCTATAAACTGCAGGGTAAAATTTAAGGTAATAACGGAGGCTTTTGTATAATCAAATTGAGTAATGTCTCCTAGGTGTAATTCCACAGGCACTGCATGGCTATCTTGATCAACATAAGTCTGGCATTGCTCTAGCATGGCTTCAGCATTATCTATACCCACCACCTTGCAACCACTGGCTTTAACACCGTGACGCATGGCCAGCAAAGAAGCGCCTAAAGAACAGCCAAGGTCATATAAGTGGCTATTGGCTTGCGCATAATGCTCACTGATCACGCCTATCATGGGGATAATCGTGGTGTAACCGGGCACAGAACGTTTGATCATATCGGGGAAAACACGGGCTACCGCTGCATCAAAGGCAAAATCCCCTAATGCGCCCTGATTTTCAACGTAAATACGATCCCGCGACATAAATGCTCCCACCAATGGCCTAAAAAAATGCTGCATTGTACTTAAATTAGGCAAGGCTGCCACTGAAAGCGAGGGGACCCCTAAGCTTTTATCGTCTTTTCACATTATCTACAGCTGTTCTTTCACATACAACTGAGACCCCAGCCAGATGAACAGCCAATTAAGTGCCTTATTTGTCTGGCTTATTTTGAGTCAAAAACCACGAAAAACAATAATTAGCACTAAACTAAAGGCATTCACGGCAACGTCTCTAAGAGCCTTTAACATGTTGTTATGCCCCACTTACTTGCGTTTGATGGTATTCCCTATATTGATGCTCAACGTCTCTATGCTCATGGCTTCTTCGGTCACGTCTTCAATCAATAAACCACCGCCTGTGTTTAACATATCAACCTTCCCCAGCGACAGTATTCTAGGTAAAAGTTCAGCAGCCATCATGCGGGCCGCCTATCTGTCCATTGGCATTCATATTAGGGTGCACCGTCTACCCGGTGCCCGCTCTATAGTGGAGGTCAATAATGGTAAAATGGATGCGGAGTTATTCAGAATCAAAGGCTTAACCAAAAAATATAAACATCTCATTCAATTATCCAATCCCATTTTTATTACTCAAACCTCAGCCTTTACCCACCTAAAAAATCATCAGGTAAAAAACTGGCAAGATTTACAATCTCACTCAATCAGCTATACGCTGGGTTTCAAGTTGGCCGAGAGAAACACTCTAAATTCCAAGGTCATCCACGCCAACGATTTAAATCATGCGTTTCGTTTATTAACCAATAAAAAAGTAGAGTTTGTCATAGACAGTCAATTGAATGGTCTTCAAATCATTAAAAAACAACAACTAAAAGGCATCCATCTTGTATCACCGCCCTTGGAGTCAACTGCGATATTTCACTATTTGAATGCAAAACACATTGAATTAGTCCCTGCCCTAGAGAAAGCCTTATTTAAACTAGAAGCATCTGGCGAATCAGCACTCATTAGAAATAGGATCATTAAGAATGACCCAAATCTAAAACCATAAATAGTTTACCCTGCTAACGTATCTCGTTTCACCTATTCATGAGATGTGTTTAATCGATACAAGCGTCGCGCCTTTTTCAAGGCTTACTTCACTTATACTTAAGGGTTTTCGATCTAACATATCCCTTATGTTTTTTTGATTTTCACGTGAAGCCAAAGCGACATTTGCACACACTAGCAGGCCATTATCATTAAGCTTTTTAGTTAGCTTTTTTAACAACGCTAACGATGGTTCGTAACCATCAAAGAAAACTAAATCGTAGTTTTTATTAAGTTTTTCAATGACGTCATCAAAATAACCACAATGAACTTTTATTTGCTTAGCCAGCTCAAGTTTTTCAATATTCTCGCAAGCTAATTTAACATGCTCTATATCAGCATCTATGGTATCGATGTGTACATCAGGCAACCCCCAAGCCATAGACACACAGGTATACCCATATCCACAGCCCAGTTCTAAAATACGCTTAGGTTTTGCTACTTGGCACAATGCGAAAAGGCCCGCGCCATCGGTAAAACTATAAGCACCGCAACCATGTGCTTTCTGATGAAACTGCGCCTCCACGTGTAAATCATTCAATGCCTTGGGCAATATTTCTGAAAATGGCTCAATGAGTTGCTTCATTGTAAATCCTTCTATTTAACAAGGTTTAAGTGAGCTTCACTTTTAAACCGTTCACCCGTTCTCGTTACAAAATTGGCGTATATTTTATTTTTCTTAAAATCAAAAACATCCACTACTTTCGCCCCTGACGCTTCACTCCAAGCCATGATATACAAGTCGCTTCTTAATTTTGTAATATCTGCACTTTCAATGGCACTCATCCCTACTTCAGCAGAAGTTGGTGCCTTCAAATAGGTCCATTTTAATTGGCTATCCTCAAGAAACTCCATTTTTATTTCATAGCCAGCCACGGAGTATTTCACAGTAGGTAAGGTTTTTGCGTGCGCTGAATTCATCAAGATAAAAATCAACCCCAGTGAACAGCACAAAGAATAAAGCCGAGTGTTTTTAGCATTCGTCATAGTCATCACCTTTAAAAAAATATAATCTTGATTGTTAGTTGAAAAATCCCACCAGATTTTCAGTCACTAAATCAATGGTCAATGGATCTTCATAAAACTGCATTTGATTACGAGCACCTAACCACTTAAGTTGCTTTTTATCTGCTGGAATTAATGCAAATACTTCTTTAGGAATATTTGGGCCGGATGCGGCATGGTCACTGTGTAACATTAAGACAGGCGTCTTCAGTTTCTTCGCCTCTTCACGAACATCGTGCCCCCAAATATCCAGCTCCGACATTTGCGTAATACGGTTTTCCCATAAGCCGTGGAAGTTCCAAAAACCACCTCTATCGCTCCAGCGACCATAAAATTGTTCAATCACAGGGGCCGCTAATAATGCCTGTTGATTATCTTTTGAAACAATGGGGATGTAGGCCACTTCACCGTTTTGTTCAAATACAAGTTTTGCACGTTTAGCTTGGGCGATTCGTGTGGCAACATTTTCCTTGCCACCCAAATACATATTGGCCACATCAGGGGTCAGGTAATGCCCAGCTGTCATGGCAATTTTTTCAATTCTTTTGTCTTTATTCGCCGCCTCCATCATCCAGTTAATGCCCTGACAAATACCTAAGCCATAAATTGGCATTTCCTTTCTATTGGGTAATTGAGTTAAAAAATCGACTGCTGCTTGAATGTCCTCTACTTTCGCGATTCGAGATTCGTATCGACGAGGTTTACCTGCCGACTCGCCATGAAATCTAGGGTCAAAAATCAAAACTTCATAACCCTCTTTAACTAAGCGGCTAGCGTATTGAATTGGGGCTTGTTCTTTTACAAATGCCACCGGACCCATTACTACTACACGACCTTTCACCTCATCTTTAGGCGTGAATAAATTCCCCACGACATCAAGCCCCTGACTTTTAAACACCACTTTACTAATGGTGTGATGGGCATAATTAATCGATTCATTCTGCCAAGGCTGAGTTGAGAAACTGTGCCCTTCACTGACTAAATGGCTAGGAGTACGGGCAGCCGCAGACGGACCAGAACCAGTGGCTCCGTAAGCGGGTGAAAGAGAGAAGATTGCCAAAGCGCAAAATGCGAGGGGTCGAGCTTGTTTAGAAAAATAAAGTGATGAGTGCATGATATTTCCTGCCTTAAACGAGTTAAGACATGGTAAATCCATGCTCACATCACTAATATAGGTAATAAATAATTACAGGCATGCAATATTTGCATGTAGGTTGGCATACCATGCAGAAGACCAACAACATTTCCCACAGACCTAATCTCAATAACCTGCCCTTTTTAGCTGCGCTTATTGAGCATGGCAGCATCACTCAGGCTGGTTTGGCCCTTGGCTTAAGCCAACCGGCTGCCAGTCGAATCATGGCGCAGCTTCGCAAACAAATAGATGACCCCATCTTGGTTCGTACCCGTCATGGGTATCAGTTAACCGAATATGCCATTGCACTGGGCCCGTCCATTAAGACAGCCATGGAACTGACTCAAGGGGTGTTTAAAGCCAAGAGTTTTGACCCCTTAACCGATGCTCGCACCTTAAATATCGCCACCACCGATTTCGGATTACTCACGGTCATGTTGGCTCTTAATAACCGAGTTCAACACCACGCCCCGCAAGTGTCCATTGACCAGCAAAGCTGGGATGCACAAACCCTCAGCCAGCTAGAGCAAGGCCAAATTGACATGGCTTTGTTTAACGAAGGAGCCCTTCCGGTAGATTGTCACCGACAATTCTTGTTTAACGAAAGCTATCACCTAGTGTGCCGTCATGATCACCCTTTATGTAAGACCGCCAATAAAGAAGACATCTTAACGAACGCAAGCCAATACCCAAGAATCACCTTTAACTACCCAACTGGAAATGGCATATCCTGTGATGATGTATTAGCACGAGCCGGCCTTAATTCACCGATCAGCAGCCACAGCAGCCCCTATTTTCAAGGGGCATTATGGATGTTGCCCAATACCGATTCTGTTATGGCAGTGCCCAGTCGAATTTTTCATATGTTTAAAACACAACTCGGGTTAGTGGGCTGGGAGCTTAAGTCGTTATCTGAAACCGATCAGGCGCATTTTGAATATTACCTAGTGTGGCATCATCGCTCTCATGAAGACCCCTTCCATATTTGGATACGCCAACAACTTAAAGAGATCGATTTTTCATGGCCAAAGTAAAGTGGTACTGGCTAAATTGTTTTAACAAATTATTTTTAAAAAGTTGGAGCCAGTAATAAGCAGCCCATTCCATGAACTACTTATTACTTTATTGATAAGTCCGTGATTTAAAACCCTGACTTATAAACCCATGCAATTTGCGTAATACGTCACCGTGCCGGGCCAGTCGGAAAAAATACCTTCCACTTTTACGGTTTTGGCTAAGAAATCTAATAATCGTAATTGGTCCGAATCGGTTTGAGTGGCCTCTTTAATAGATTGGTAATACCAACCACCACCTTGGGCCAATGGGCCAGAGCGCTCCAATGTCCATGTGATAATTTTTAAGCCCGCTTGTTTGGCCAGTAACGCATACTCCGATTCAATATATTCATTGTCACTATTTAAATTCACCAAAGCCCATAGCGGTGGTGCAATGTAATTCACTCCATCGGCCACCAGTTGATTCATATCATCAAGGCTTGCCACAAAGCTTTCATCACTCATGCGCTCATCTAGAAATACACCTTGTTTCCCAAATTCAGGGTGCTGGGCAATCCAATACAACACATCATCTCTATTAAATGATTGCGCAAATACATCTTCGCTTGCTACATCGCTTTGAATATATTCATTAATCATTTTACTGGCATAGTCTTGCTGACTAAACCCATCAAAAGGCATATCAACCGCGGGTGCTTTTAATTCTGGCGTCATTTTTACGCCTAGGCTTTTGAATAATTCAATGCTTTCTTTATGGGTCATCAGCGTGCCATGACTGGCATAAAGATCGGTGCGCCAATTTGCGGTGCCTTTTAGGAATTCATCAACCGTTTGTGCATTAGCATTGGCTCCGTCCATCTTGCCTTTTAAGGTTTTAAATTCAGCCAAGGTAATATCACTGGTGCAACATTTGGCACTGGCAGGGTTGCCATTTGATGCCCCAACAAAAGGCTCACTGCAACTGTCTGCCAAGGGCGTAGCTAGGATATTGGTAGTGGTGTGTAAGTCACACTGGGAATGGCGACACACCAATTCTTTATCGGCAGTGAACGTCACATCGCATTCAATAATCCCTGCCCCTAAACGAGCTGCCGCCATGTAAGACTCTTTGGTATGCTCAGGGAACTGCATGGCCGCACCACGATGGCCTATGGAAAAATCTGATTTACTAAAAGGTCCGTCGCCACAATTTTCTAATTGCGTCTTTAAATTGCCCAACGGCAAGTCATCCACTAAAAAATAAGGCCTAGGGCCCACCTGAACATTGGCCACAGCATTTACTTGACGCTCGCTTAAAGCGTTATCACTTGAATCACTGCTGTCATCTAAATTACAGGCGGCTAAACCTATGCAAAGTACACAAGCCACAAATTGCTTAAACAAGGTGGTCATTTTTTATCCTTTAGTTTGAATGTAGGGCCTAGCAAACTAAAGGTGTCATATTGCAGAATTATTGTGGTTGTATGAATCTTTAAAGAACATCAAGGTGATTTACACGGGTTACCTTAAATCAGTAAATTGTCGGCCTTCATTGGCATTGTTTGGTACAATGCCATTTTTATAACCTCCAAAACCCTTCATGATTGAACCTCTTAGCATACTTTTCCAAGACGACTATCTCGTAGCGGTTAACAAGCCCAGCGGCTTGCTTGTGCACAAAAGCTGGGTAGCCAAAGATGCAAATGAATTCGCCTTACAAATGGTGCGCGACCAAGTGGGAGAGTTTGTATTTCCGGTTCATCGGCTCGACCGACCCACATCGGGTGTGTTGTTGTTTGCGTTTAGTGGTGACATGGCCAGACAAGTACAGGAAAACTGGGGGGATGCCAAAAAGGATTACTGGGCAGTGGTGCGTGGCTGGCTTAAAGAGCCGGTATTGTTAGATCACTCATTAAAAGGCATGGCCGACTATGGGCAAGATGTGGGCACAGAACAAGAGGCTCAAACCGAGTTTTCCCCCATGGCCACCATAGAAATAAATGCTGAAATAGACCGCTACCCTAAAAGTCGTTTTAGCTGGATTCAAGCGACCCCTCAACAAGGGCGTACTCACCAAATTCGCCGCCACCTCAAGCATTTAAGTCACCCTATTATCGGCGACGCTCGATACGGCAAGGGGAATTACAATCGTTACTTTGCCTCACATCTAAATGCTCATAGATTATTGCTGCACGCCAGAAGCTTAAATTTTATACACCCGGTTACTCAGCAGCCCATTACCATCACAGCTCCCTTAGAAGGTGCCATGAAGGATTTATTTAGTGCCTTTAATTGGCAAGAGCCCCTAGTCTAAGTCTGCTTCTAAACTATGGCCGTGACGCTCTTGATAATGCTCAGCCAAATGAGGATACGCTTTGGCGATGTAATCAATGATCAATTCAAACGGCACTTCGCTAAATTGACCGTGATCGGCCAAATATTCCATGTGGCGCTCACCTTCCCCATTGTGCTCATGAAAAATAGAGTCTTCCAAGCCATTGAACTCCAATGGCAATACCTTCATTTGCGCACATAGCTTGTTATCAAAAGCAGGGGTGGCCTTTACCCATTTTCCCTGCAAGTACATTTCAGTGTAACCGTGCATCACAAACACATCGCTTTTAAGCCATTCAATTAAACCAGGGCTTGATAAATGATTTTTTACATCGGCCAAACCAATTCTTGCAGGAATGCCGTTCAAACGGGCAAGGGCCGCCAATAAAATAGCTTTAGGAATGCAATAAGACTGCCCTTCTTCCAAACAATGAGCCGCCGTAAAGTTCTCTTTAATGGGCTCAAATACGTAGGGGTTATAGCGAATGCCATCTCTTACCCCATAATAAAGCGCTACAGCCTTTTCTATGTCACTCATGCCCTCTTTTATGAGCTTTGCACTGAATGACTGAACCGCCTCATGCTCGAAATTAAAGTATTCGGTATTGGTTAAATATTCGTGCATACATTACTCGTAGTTTGATGACGTTTACGCTCTATTTCATTAAAACGTCTATGGTGTAATTGGCCAATAACCGCATCAACCATTTTCGCTGACCATTGTGATTATCACGTAAATCCCATAAAAATGACGTTAATTAAAACGCCTGTATGGGTGTAATCCCCATGAAACCTGAGCTGCTTCAGGTTACGCACAAATACTGTGGATAACTTTGCGGATAACTCGTTAGCAACCCTCGCAAAAGCCCATGGAATCTCACTCGGTGTTAAATTGATTTTTTTTTGAACAGTATGTTTTTTCCAATAAATTCAACCACTTACGCAAGTCAACAGATCAAACTTGCCAATAGGTCGATATTTAGTCACATCGATTTAAGATGATTTATTTTTGTGCATAAGCAATTTCCAGAATGCACCAATTGTTCGCAATTTCCCCTTTACAAGGATGCATAAACTGTGTGAAGAGGACAAATAACGAAATATTTACGTTGACGTTAACGTAAACTTAAATCTACACTGTCACCATGACTAAAAATGACACAATTTACACCATCAGTGATCTCGCTCAGCGCTTTGACATCACCACTCGCACCATACGTTTTTACGAAAGTGAGGGCCTACTTAGCCCTGAGCGTGTTGGCCAGAAACGTCTATATAGCCCACGGGACTACACCACGTTAAAACTCATTTTGCGCGGTAAACGTTTAGGCTGGTCGTTGGCCGAAAGTCGCGAACTCATTCAAATGTATAACCCAGCGCAAAATAATCAGGCGCAATATCAAAAAGTATTAGAGCGAGTTCAAGAAAGTCGCGAACGCCTACAACACCAATTAAATGATATTGAAGTGATGATGCTTGAATTAGACGAACACGAAGACCAAGTGCGCCAAGCCATGCAAAAGACCTAAATATTTAAACTTTCATTTTTTAGCTTAAAAACGATTCAAAATAAAAATAAGGAATTAACATGAAAAGCATTTATAAAGAGTTCAATTTTGGTTTAGGGGAAACCATCGATATGTTGCGTGCACAGGTAAATGAATTTGCCAGTCGTGAAATTGCCCCGCTTGCCCAACAAACCGATGTGGAAAATGCATTTCCAAATACCCTTTGGAAAAAGTTTGGCGACATGGGTCTATTAGGTGTCACCGCTGAAGAGCAGTACGGCGGCATCAACATGGGTTATCTGGCCCATGTGGTGGCCATGGAAGAAATCAGCCGCGCCTCTGCCTCTATTGGTTTAAGTTATGGCGCATTCTCTAATCTTTGTGTCAATCAACTCACTAAAAATGGCAATGATGCACAAAAGGCTAAGTACTTACCTAAGCTCTTAAGCGGAGAACACGTGGGCGCCCTTGCTATGAGTGAACCCAATGCAGGCAGTGATGTCGTCAGCATGAAATTACGAGCCGATAAAAAAGACGACAAGTACATTTTAAATGGCGGCAAGATGTGGATCACCAATGGCCCAGATGCCGACGTATATGTGATTTACGCCAAAACCGATTTTGAAAAAGGTGCCCATGGCATCACAGCCTTTATTGTAGAACGTGATTTCCCAGGATTTAGTCGTGGTCAAAAGCTCGACAAGCTAGGCATGCGCGGCTCCAACACCTGCGAACTCATTTTTGAAAATTGCGAAGTGCCCGAAGAAAATATCATGGGCGGCTTAAACCAAGGGGTTAAAGTTTTAATGAGCGGCCTAGATTATGAACGGGTGGTATTAAGCGGTGGCCCCACAGGCATCATGCAAGCCTGTATGGATTTAGTAGTGCCTTACATTCATGACCGTCAACAATTTGGAAAAAGCATCGGTGAGTTTCAATTAATTCAAGGTAAGGTCGCTGACATGTACAGCACCATGAACGCCTGTAAATCTTATTTGTATGCAGTGGCCAATGCTTGTGATCGCGGTGAAACCACTCGTAAAGATGCAGCCGGTGTCATTTTATATTGCGCAGAGAAAGCCACCCAAATGGCATTGGATGCCATTCAAATTTTAGGAGGTAATGGTTACATCAATGACTTTGCCTGTGGGAGATTACTGCGCGATGCCAAACTTTATGAGATTGGCGCAGGCACCTCAGAAGTCAGAAGAATGTTGATTGGCCGTGAAATTTTTAACGAGTCAAAGTAGTGGGTCATTGCTGCGTTTAATGAACGGTAAAACTTGTGAGAGGCCAACTGCCCTCTCACCTATAAAATTTCGTTTAGATCTAATTTATAAAACTTAAAAATTAGCGCTAAAATTAAGGGTATCCAATGCCAGTTATACATTCAAAAATAAATCCCCACGCAAGCGACTTTAAAGACAATGTCGCCTTTAACCTAGAAATGGTGGCAGATTTACACAAACTCGTACAAAGCATTTCTTTAGGGGGCGGAGAAACGTCACAAGCGCGCCATAAAAGTCGTGGAAAACTATTACCCCGTGAACGCATCGCCCATCTATTAGATGAAGGATCACCTTTTTTAGAGGTGGGCCAACTTGCTGCCCATGAAGTGTATGACGACCACGTGCCCTGTGCAGGCGTAGTGGCAGGCATTGGTAAAGTCAGTGGCGTAGAATGTATGATCGTGGCAAACGATGCCACCGTCAAAGGGGGGTCTTACTACCCGCTTACGGTTAAAAAACATTTACGGGCCCAAGAGATTGCTCAAAAAAATTATCTGCCTTGTATTTATTTAGTAGACAGCGGCGGCGCTAACCTGCCCCGCCAAGATGAAGTATTTCCCGACAGAGATCACTTTGGGCGAATTTTTTTTAATCAAGCCAATATGTCAGCCATGGGCATTCCGCAAATAGCAGTGGTCATGGGCAGTTGCACGGCAGGTGGTGCCTATGTGCCGGCCATGGCCGATGAATCCATTATCGTAAAAGAACAAGGCACCATCTTTTTAGCCGGCCCACCGCTTGTGCAAATGGCCACAGGTGAAGTGGTCGACGCGCAAACTCTTGGGGGCGGCGACATGCACACATCCACCAGTGGCGTGGTGGATCACCTAGCCGAAAATGATGAACACGCCCTGCAGCTAGCCCGCCAATCCATCGACCGATTAAATTGGCAAAAACAAACCCAATTAGATGTACGCAAAGTTATCGCTCCTCTTTATGAAGCCAAAGAGTTGTATGGCATTATTCCTCAAGATTTAAAAAAGCCCATGGATGCCCGTGAGATTATCGCCCGCATTGTAGATGGCAGTGACTTTGACGAATACAAAGCGCGCTTTGGCACCACCCTGGTTACCGGCTTTGCCCGAATATATGGTTATCCTGTGGGCATCGTTGCCAACAACGGTATTCTATTTTCAGAAAGTGCTCAAAAAGGTGCCAACTTTATTGAGCTATGCTGTCAGCGCAACATTCCCCTTATTTTTTTACAAAACATCACAGGCTTCATGGTGGGTTCTAAATACGAACAAGAAGGCATCGCCAAACACGGCGCTAAAATGGTGAACGCCGTAGCTTGCGCCAAGGTGCCTAAGTTCACCATGGTATTTGGTGGCAGCTTTGGGGCGGGTAATTATGGCATGTGCGGGCGAGCATACGATCCAAACTTTATGTGGATGTGGCCAAACGCCCGCATCAGTGTCATGGGTGGCGAACAAGCCGCTGGTGTTATGTCATTAATCACCAAGGGCGCAAAAGAAAAGCGAGGTGAAACCTTTAGTGAAGAAGATCAAGAAAATTTCAAAGCGCCACTGTTAGAAAAATATGAAAAGGAAGGTCACCCTTATTACGCGTCGGCAAGACTATGGGATGACGGCGTCATTGACCCTGCGCAATCTCGAGAAATTTTAGGCCTTGCCATTAGTGCATCATTAAATGCGCCCCAGCAAGAAACCAAATTTGGCATTTTTAGGATGTAATGATGAATACTCCCCAAGAGATGACAGATAAAAATTTACTAGTGGAAATAAACGCAGGAATTGCCCGCCTTAGTTTAAACCGCCCAGATGTACACAACGCCTTTGACGATGTTTTAATTACACAAATTATCGAAGCCCTTGAAAACATTGAAGCTAATGACGAAGTGCGCGTGGTGGTTCTCACCAGCAAGGGTAAACACTTCAGCGCAGGAGCCGATTTAAATTGGATGAAGCGCATGGCCACGTTAACTGAACAAGAGAACCGTCATGACGCCCAACACCTTGCCCAGCTAATGCACACATTAAATGACTTAAGCAAACCCACCATCGCCTTAGTTAACGGAGCAGCTTATGGAGGAGCCGTGGGTTTAATCGCCTGCTGTGATATGGCCATTGCTACCGTGCGCAGCCGCTTTTGCTTAAGCGAAGTAAAAATTGGGTTAAGCCCAGCAGTTATTAGTCCATTTGTGGTATCGGCCATGGGAGAGCGCGCCGCACGACGTTATTTCTTAACCGCCGAAAGTTTTGATGCCCACCAAGCAGCCCAGCTCAATCTCGTACACGAAGTGGCTCAAAATGAAAGTGAACTGGCTAAAATGGCTGATGACTTTATTCAAGCGTTATTGCAAAACAGTCCACAAGCCATGCATAAAACCAAACAACTCATTAAAGAAGTGAGTCGAGGTGACATTAACCAAGACATGCGCGATTACACGGTTAACCTTATTGCTGCTATTCGAGTGAGCGAAGAAGGACAAGAAGGACTAGGTTCATTTTTAGAGAAAAGAAAACCTAATTGGGCCAATTCAAGGCTTGTGCCTAAAGAAACAGGTGAGAAATAACATGACAACAACTAATACGTCCCCTAAACCGTCTCATAAAAAGATTGCTCGCCTTTTAATCGCCAACCGTGGCGAAATTGCCATTCGTATTATGCAAAGCGCACAAAAAATAGGCATTCATTGCATTGCTCTTTATAGCGACGCTGATAAGAATGCCATGCACGTCAAACAAGCCAATGAAGCCTGGTACATTGGCGCAAGTCCGGCTAAAGAAAGTTACTTACAAGTAGAAAAGATTTTACAAGTGGCCAAGGACGCAAAGGCCGATGCCATTCACCCAGGCTACGGATTTTTATCTGAAAACGCCGGCTTCGCCCAAGCCATACAAGAGGCAGGCATTATCTGGGTGGGTCCTCCGGTTTCTGCCATAAAAGCCATGGGCTCAAAAAGTGAGTCTAAAACGTTAATGGAAAAAGCCAATGTACCGCTAGTGCCCGGTTACCATGGAGATAACCAGGATGAAACTTTTTTAAGTGGGCAAATTAAAAACATCGGTTTTCCAGTATTAATAAAAGCCAGTGCCGGTGGTGGGGGCAAAGGCATGCGAGTGGTGGAAAATGAATCACAAATTGCAGCAGGCATCAGTGCCAGTAAACGTGAAGGCTTAAATAGTTTTGGTGATGATAAGTTGTTGGTTGAAAAATACATCACACGCCCGCGCCACGTTGAGATTCAAGTTTTTATGGATCAACAAGGTAACGGTGTTTATTTGTTTGAACGCGACTGCTCTATTCAACGCCGTCATCAAAAAGTAGTGGAAGAAGCCCCTGCACCACAGTTTAATGAAACAGACCGTACCGCCATGGGTGAAGCGGCTATTCAAGCCGCAAAAGCCATTGATTATGAAGGGGCTGGCACCGTAGAGTTTCTTTATGAAGAAAGCCCAAATGGCTCAGGCACATTTTATTTCATGGAAATGAATACGCGCCTTCAGGTTGAACATCCCGTTACTGAAATGATTACCGGTCTTGATCTTGTTATTTGGCAATTAAAAGTCGCTCAAGGAGAAGCCTTACCTTTAAGTCAGAATCAACTCTCCATCAATGGCCATAGTATGGAGGTGCGTATATACGCTGAAGACCCAGATAACGAATTTTTACCCACCACAGGCATCCTAGACTTTGTAGCGCTTCCAACACTAGTGGAAGGAAAAGTGCGTTTGGACACGGGCGTAAAACAAGGGGACGCGGTAAGCCCTTATTACGACCCTATGATCAGTAAGTTAATCGTTTGGGGAGAAGACCGCCAACAATGTTTAAGCACCTTAAAACAAGCATTGCAGGAATACCAAATTTCAGGAGTGACGACCAACCTTTCCTTTTTACGAAAAGTGGTGAACGTAGAAGCTTTTAAACAAGGTAATGTGAGCACACAATTTATTGAGGAATTCAGTGAGCAACTCTTAACCACACAGGACGTGAAGCAGCATCACTTATTCGCGGCCATTTCTCACCACATGCTCACTCGCAATAGTCAAGGTAAGGAACAAAACCTCGCCAGCGACGACATAAACAGCCCTTGGCATAACGTGACGGCCTTTCGTTTGAATCAACCTGCTCGTGAAATACTCAATTTTAAATTAAAAAATGAAGAGGCGCTTTGTGTTTCTGTGGACACGATCAGTGAAAACAGTTGGAATATTTTATTACAAGAACAGGTCTATGCCATTACCGCCCGACTAGAAAGTGGCCAGGTGCAATATGAAGTCAGCGCCTCTGATAATTCTTCCGTTAGCTGGCACGGTGCACGGGTTATTCGCCATGACCATAAACTCTGGGTGTACGATGCCGATGGTGAAAGCCAATTTGAATTCAACCGTCAAGACTATAATCAGTTAGATGAACAACAGGGCAGTTTAAAAGCGCCCATGAACGGCACCATCATTCAAGTAGATAGCCAAGCTGGTCAAGTTGTTAAGGCTGGTGATGTATTAATGATCATGGAAGCCATGAAAATGGAACATGCTATCAAAGCCCCAGAAGACGGCACAGTAAAAGAAATTAGCTTTAAAGTGGGAGATTTAGTGGATGAAGGGGCCCTGTTGCTTGAAATGGAAGACGCCTAGCTGGTAAAGGCTTCAAGCTATTAAAAATAAAGGTTACAGAAAAATTAAATTCATAAACCCACTTCTTGAATTATTAACGGTTGAATTATTAACATGACATTACCAAAGCAGGTTGAAATCATTGAAGTGGGTCCCAGAGACGGCTTGCAAAATGAACCGAATATTTTATCTACACAGCTGCGTGTTGAGTTAATTGAGCGCTTAGCAAAGGCAGGGATTCAAAAAATCGAAGCGGGTAGCTTTGTATCGCCCAAATGGGTACCCCAAATGGCTGGCACCGATTTGGTGTTAGATAAGCTCAACGCCAGCTCTGTCAAACAACAAAGTGGTGCAAAGTATGCTGCCCTCACCCCTAATTTAAAAGGGCTTGAAGGGGCCATTAAACATGGTGCCGATGAAGTGGCTATTTTCAGTGCTGCCAGTGAGAGTTTCACTCAAAAGAACATTAATTGCTCTATTGAAGAAAGCCTGCAACGTTTTGACACTATTATGGCACAGGCTAAAAAAGTTAATATGCCGGTGCGTGGCTATGTCTCGACTGTCATAGGCTGCCCTTATGAAGGTGATATTGCCCCCAAAAAGGTAGCGCAAGTAGCCAGCTATTTATATAAAATGGGTTGTTATGAAATTTCTCTTGGTGACACCATAGGAGTGGGCACCCCTTTAAAATTTAAAAACATGCTAAACGAAGTGATGAAAAAAGTACCCTGTCATAAACTGGCTGTGCACTGTCACAATACCTACGGCCAAGCGCTTACTAATATATACGCCAGTTTGGAATTAGGCATTAATAAAATAGACAGTTCCGTAGCGGGTTTAGGGGGCTGCCCTTATGCCAAGGGGGCCAGCGGTAACATCGCAACGGAAGATGTTTTATTTATGCTAAATGGCATGGACATTACAACCAACATTAATTTAGATGAAGTCATTAATATTGGTCACTGGATTTGCAAAGCACTAAATAGAGAAAACCAAAGTAAGGTGGGGGCCGCTTATTGAACCCTATTGATAAATAAACACAACTTTGGAATAGCGATCGTTAAGGTAAATAGTTTTAACTGAATGATCATCTATTTTCAATCATACAAAACACCAAGTGCTAACCAGCGTTTACAATTAATGCCAAAAATATATTTATTTTATTTGATCATAGCCTGTGGCATCGGTTAGTAATAATTTACTGCGCACAAAAATACCATTACCCCGACCAATCTCTCGGTCTTGCTCATCATAGACAATGGCTTCCGCGATAAACTGACTTTTATTTTTATTCACCACCTTGCCTACTGCGCGCATCTTTCCTTGCGCAACAGGGCGAGTAATGTAAGTGGTAAAACTGGTGGTTAATACAAACACTTCTTCTTCCAGCGAATTCGCCGCAAAAAAAGCCGCATCATCTAACATTTTGAAATACACCGAACCATGCACGCCTCCCCCTGAATGCTGATGCTTTTTAGAAGCGTTAATTTCAATTACCGCTTCTCCTTGCGTAACCGTCATTTCAGGCAAGTAAAACTCATTAATTGGGGCGGCGGCATACATGCTTTCAAGATGGCGAAAATGTTGGGATTGGCTCATATTTAGAATCCTTAAGTAGGTTAACCTAATAACAGGAAATGACTGGCGATTAATTAAAAGCGCAAACGATTTTTACTTGGTAACTCTATGGAAAATATTTAAGTCGTAAACCACTAACTTTAAATGTACCGACTTTAACAGACACCCAAACTGTACCGAACGATTCAGTTTAATATCATAACACATTAGCCCTACGAATCTAGCGATTTCATAATCCCAAAAAACAGTTTGAATTAAAGAGTAACTTAAAAATAAATCAATTAGCCAAGAGCTTAAACTTATCTAACAGGCAGCATAAAGGTGATTAACGTTTAAGAGTTAAAAAATATTGGCGCTCTTCTTTAGTGAATTTCTCAATGGCATAACGCAGCATAGTACGAGGCATATGGCTTATATGTTTTTTTAAGAACGCCTCAAGAAGCTCCCTATCACGCTTACCTAATTCACGCAGCATCCAACCCACTGCTTTATGAATCAAATCCTCTGGGTCTTCTAATAAGGCTTCATAGATATTTAAAGAAAGCTTGAATTCATGAACTCGAATAAACTGAAAGCTCGCCAGTACCGCAATACGGCGCTCCCATAATGAATCTGATTTCACCAGTTTATGTAAAGTGCCTTGCCCTTTTGTAAATAAATCATTATCGATTAGGCCTTCGTTAAGTAAATGCTGGCCCACAATATAATGGGCCGAGCAGTCCACTAGATCCCAGTTATTAATGTATTGAGTATTAGCCAAATACACATTATAAATATTCGCTTGTTCATCAAATGAGGATTTTTTAAATAACGTCACTATTAGTAACAAAGCAAATATGCGAATTTCGTGGTACTGGGATTTAAGTAAGGACTGAGCCGTCGCTAAATCCGCTTCTTTAAACAGTTTAATGGTGGCACGAATGACGGGCATGCGTATGCCAAGAAAAATATCCCCTTCGCCATATTCTCCCGGGCCTGTTTTGAAAAAACGCTGGGAGTGCTCGGCAATATTAGGGTTGCCAAGATTAACGAGGTATTTGTGAATGTCTTTATGGTGCATATTCCATCCTTGCGATTCTTCTATCAATGATAATTGACTTTATAAACTGACACAGCCACCTTTACATCGGCTGGGCTTATTGTTGTTCGTTATATCATTTATCATTAAATCAAGGCCAGAATATTGACCATAAGTATTAAACCCTCTAGCCGTTTAAATCGAGCCTACTAAGCAAGATGTTTCCAGAAAGGCCTTAACATCAATAATATTAAAAACACCAAGGATGGCCCACGTTTTTTCTTACTCCATAAAAACTGAAATTGCCCGCGTAAAAAGTCGGCCCCTAAAAATGCGTCAGCCAGTTCTTTCGATTCACGAGCATTAGCACTTTCTAATTCCGCCAGCTCACTGCCCCCAAGAAAAGCACGACCCTGCCCTGTTGCTATCCAATCAAGGGCAATGCGTTGAGCCTCTTCTTGCAATTGATCACTAGGCACTACCCATTGCACAAGGCCAGCTTCAAGAGCTTGAGCCGCGGTGGGTTTCCACCCTTCAGCACCCAACATGCGTTGTGCCCCTTGTTCGCCCATCAAACGAGGGAAGTGGATGCTAGAACAACCTTCAGGTGTGATGCCTAACGCAGCAAATGGCGTAGAGAAAGTGGCGTCTTGTGAAGCGATGATGCCATTACACAAGGTCGATGACGTCACACTGGCACCAATGGCTGGGCCATTCATGGCCACCAGTATGGGCTTAGGGAAGTGTAAAAATACTTCAAATAGCTGCTGATTATGATCCACTATCATTTTGTGTAATTTTTTAGGGTGCATGGGCTTTAAAGTGCCACCAAAATTAACCCCAGCCGAAAAGTAGTGACCGCTACCGGTAAAGATAACCGCTTTGGTTGCTTCATGTGTGGCAGCCTGCTTAAGGGACTCTTTAAAGGCATCCATCATTTGGGCTGTCCAGCCATTTAACTTTTTAGGCTTGTTCATCATGATGGTAAGCACACCATCTTTTATAGATGTTTGGACGTACTCTGCAGCACTTTTTGACAAATTAAGTTCATTCACAATGAACAACTCCCGAATAAAATAGCCTTGGATTATTACTGATATTATTGCGCCAGGCCAGTCTTGCCACACAAACACCACTGATGGCTGAAAAAGAAGCCACTGACGTGAAACAAGGAAAGAAAAAGACAATAGAAATGAAAGAAACCACTTATTAAAATAAAAAAGCCTGCATCAGCAGGCTTTAAATCACTTCGCGGGCGTCCGCGAAATGAGATTGAACTTCTTAGTATTTACTTACCTAAAGCGGTCATTTGCTCTTTGTAATCTTTTGCAATGGCTTCATCTAAGGTTTTTAGCAAACCAGCACGCATTTTTAACTTAGTGGCTTTGTGAGCTGCTAAATTCAAACCTGACAAACGCTGAGCTTCTGCCATGGCGGTTTTCATTAAGTCGTCAGCAGGCACAATTTTATCTAAGAAGCCCCCTTCAACGGCTTCAGCTGGAGAGTACATTTGCGCATTGTTCACAGAACGCTGGAAGTAAGAAGGCGTTAAACGAGCGCGAGGTAATTCAATTCCAAAGTGGTGCATGGTCATGCCAATTTGAACTTCGTTTAAACCCAACTGGAACGGACCATCAACGCCCACACGGTAATCACAAGCCATTAACGTAAAGCAGCCTTGCGCCACTGAATGACCAGTACACACGCCAATAACAGGGGTAGGAAACGCTAACAAGCGACGGCACAAAGTAGAACCGGCCTTCACCATTTCAACACCGTTAACAGGGTTGGCTTGAAACACTTTTAAATCAAAACCAGCAGAGAAAATACCAGGCTGGCCCACAATCATTACAATTGCTTTGTCTTGCTCGGCTTGATCCAACGCACCATTAATGGCGGCAATGTGATCAGGAGACATGGCGTTTACTTTGCCGTTTTGAAGGGTAATGGTGGCAACTTTACCGTCTAACTGGTAATTCACTAAATCTGTCATGATGAGCTCTCTGAGTAAATATGGTGATGGATATCAAAATATACGGAGCGCATTTTAAGAAATTAAAAATTAACTAGCCAGTTATTCTGGCTATATTTTCAGGTTATCCATATTTCCAAAATTGCCATTACCGATTTCCAATGAGCGCTTTTGACAATTAATATCAAAATAAATAACCTTTTCTATCAGCTTGCCACAGAGCCTGATTTATCAGGTAAGTCTTCCAATGCCTTGTAAATATAATGAGGCTCTTCAAGCGTAATGAAATGGTTGGTGTTTTGAGTTTGTATCATTTGCATACTGCTGGAAATTTTTATCCCTTCTTTAATGCTGGCCACCATTGTACGGCAACTTAACACATCGTCTCGCTCACCAATTAATGCCGTAACATGGCTAAAGTTTTTATACACATCAAACGATGTATTTTGCTGCCACAAAATAAGATTTTTAACATTTTTTACAAAGGTTTTATATTGCTTAGGGGTTGAAAAAGAACTAATAATTAATTTCGCCTTTAAAGGGTTGCTGGGGCGCATGATGGGCAGTTTAGCGAGCTTGTCTAAACTGATATTGCGGTTCATGCCATAAAACAGAGGCAAAAAATAAGGTGCAACAACATGGGCTACCCTAGTAGCCATGGGACCAGCTGGCGTTCCCTTAGGCACCACCGCCGCCTCTAGAATAAGCGAAACGGATTCTTTGGTGAGTTGTGGAAATTGGCGCCCCGTATCAATGGCCACCGCCCCACCACGAGAATGCCCATGAATAACTACATCCTCTGCACTGGCTAACGTTTCGATCGCTTGCCCTACCCAAAATGCATCGTGTTCAATGGTGCCCATGTCAAAAGGGTTAGCAGGCCAATTTAATGCTTGGGCAGCCTTTACAGGAAAAGGCGCGTGGTACCCTGCATTGCCCATATATATAACTTCATGTTCACAGTTTTTATAAGCCTCTTGAAAATAACAGGCGTCTTCTGTAAAACCGGGAAAACAAATAACGCTTTTCTTGGCCACACCTTTAGCGCGTTGTATCGCGATCACGGTATCGCCAATAATAAAGACGTCGCCTCGCTCACGATTAAATGCACCAGCTTCAAATGTACCAAAATGAATTTGCTTTAAGTGTTTGTTGGTCCAATGCTGACGATAAAGGTGAAAGGCTATGAGAAAAAGAGCGGTAAGAGTGAATACGGTCATGGTAGCCTGCTGATTGGAAGCGTTATTTAACTGACGCCCTGTGATACCTGCTCACAGCGCTATGGGTGCTTCAATATATTAAGAACCCCCAAAGTATGCCAAAGAGCGCTTATTATCAATGAGAATTCATGACTGATAAGTAAATAAAAATGCCAATACTCACACAATTTTAAAAGAAACCTGAAGAGCAATGGAATGAGCTTTAAAAATTAATCCTTAAGCACAGCCTGTGCTTCACACCGTCCTGATTTAATAATTAAAAATAGACCAAGGGCTACTTCTAATATTTCAACAGCTATGAATGATAACTGCAGCTGACTTAACTCACCAACCATTAAGCCTGCAATGAGTCTAAAAACAATAAACGAAGTGATAATGGTCACGGCTAATATTGCTGAATAAAGCCACGTCTTACTGAGGTAAAAAAGCAAGGATATGGCCACACCAACACCCACCATAAGGCTGCAATAAATCAAAATAAAGGCCACCTTACCATCCAAATCGTTGGCACTGAGGCCAATGCGCAATAACTTGGCATCTATGTCCAACAATACGTTAAAACCTGACACCACGAAATAAAGGGACATGATGAGTGTGTAGATTTTTCCTAGCGTATAAATTTTAATATTTTAGCCCTGCCTTTAATAATTAAACAGAAGTTAGCACTTAACTAAATAATCCTTGTTGTTTTACGAAAGAACATATTACCAAACTTTTTTGTGCGAAATACGTAATAAAAGCCAAACCGTTCACGGTATAAAACGGGATGAGGATCAACAACATGGTGGGGAGGCACCATTGAAATTGACCATTTCTCCGTAGCCTCATTGGCCCAAGTAATATCACCTTTATATTCTTTCTCTGAATTGTCCGCAAGGCGAATATACAATATAAATTGATTACCAGCGCGAACTTCAAACCGATAAGTGTTTTTTTGCCAAGCTGCATGACTACCAGGGTAAAAACGATCATCCACTTCATAATGACCAATTATATTATCTTTATTAACCTTTTTAAGGCTTAACACCCAAGATAACGATAGAAGTACGGACATGAACATTAATGGCACCAGCCAAATTAAAATAACCTTTTTAAGATGTAATAAATCTCTAGAATTAAAATAATCTAAAAGGCTTAAGACACTTTTATAAATTAGAATTAGGGTGATAAGTACAAATAAGAGTAACCAGAGTCCTGCCAACATCCCCCCCTAACTTAAAAGCCCATTCAACTGATACACAAGCACATTAATGGCATCATGGCCTTTGTACCTCAGCCAACAAAATTAAACTTAAACCAATTAAAGGAATATTAGTAGTAACGGGATTAAACGCCCCAGTTAAAAGGTTAGGTTGCAATACAGCAACAAAAAATAACAGCCCTATTAACCCCGCAATATTGAGTAAAACAATCATTCGGCTTTTATAAAACACGATAAAAACTAAACCGAAGATCAGTTCACCCTCCCCGGCTGATTTGGTAATAAAATAAGATATTTCATCTGAAAACCCAAGGCTTGCGGTCATGGCTTTTTCGAGAGGATCAATTTGTAACAACTTGGGAAACAGGCCATGATACATCCAGCTCATACCCACTATGAACCTAGCAACTTGTTGGGGTGACATCTGATACATCCTTGTTTACACTATTTTTGTATTTTCTACTTTTTTGATCAGGCTAATATTGTGAAAACGGAAAAGATACCAGCCTATTATTTAATATACACTTAAAGTTGACAAAACTTTAGATGGGGATTTTCCACCTAAAACATCACTGAAAATAGACTCTTCATCGATATAATCTAAATCTAAAACACTGTTAACATCACCATAAAGAACACTCTTTGAATTAGAGTTTAGTGGCTTATTAAAATACATAGTGGCTATTGTCTTGGATACGACTTTTCTAAACCGCGCATTAGTTTCTACAATATCAAGGAAATTCCATTCTGATTTTCCTTCAAGCTTGTTATTAGACACGATTGCAAAATTTTGCCCCTCACTATAAGTGAAATCAAACTTAGATGGGCCACCTGGCAGGTACATATTTAGGTGAGTTATGCCTATAAATATGGCATCTTGATTGAATGAATAATTCCAATATTGATATTTCATTTGTCGGATTACATTATCAGTTTTTAATTGCTTACGCGCCCCATTCCATGCACTTTTCACAAACAGTAAGCGCTCTGTCACACCCACTTTTATATTAAAGGTTTTTTGATAATAATCCGCTAGGGATATCAAATATTCAGGTGCTACGTAACCGATAGGCACAAAATAAACATCAGCCGACAGCTCTTCTTCATAGGCATCTAACTTGGGGTAGTTGAACGCACAAGATGTAATGAATAAACTGATGGTGAATACACATAGCGCCTTTATCAATTGGGGCATATTACTCTCTTAAACTGAGTCACACCCGAAACTTGTCATTTCACACATAACCTTTAAAGGTATACGTCGTTGGGAAAACGAACAAACTAGGGGATTTTGAAAAGGGGCGATTTTAGAGTAACCATCAAGGCATTCATAGCCTTTTAAATGACCGAGATTGACATGAATTAGACATTAGAACTGACTAATATTTCGTTTATCATCAAAGACACGTTTAGTGAGAGCAAAAGGAAACTTGCTCTCACTATTTATACTGACTCAAATAGTCGCCATTAAGGCCGACTTCAACGTATCCATTGCCGCATTCATGGCCTTCTGAACTGCCGACTTGGCCATTATCTCTAGGCTAATTAACTCAGCTTCTAAGACCAATCTTTCTCGGCCCAACTCACTTTCAAATTCTTCTTCATTAATGTCGCCACTGGTTCTGGCTTCAACTAATTCAGCTATAGCGTCTTTATTATTTTGTAATACCTTTAATACGTCTTGGCCGGCCGTTCCGGCTTCATCACCCAGCACGTTAGCGGCACTTTTAGCCATGTCATTGAATACGCTTGATAGATCGAAACTCATAATATAATCCTTTATTAATTAACGTGGTTTACTGAGAAGTGGTGGGCTTACTTTCTTCGCCTTTTATCATGGCCAAAAAGACACGCTGAAACTGCTGGCGATGGCGTTTGATAATAAAGTCAGAAATGGTGTCTTTCTTTTGATGGGTTTTTCTATCATCGCTCCATAAGGTTTGGGCGATTTCTACCTGTTTGAGAGTGAGTTCATTGGTGGAGCGAACTTGTTGTCTTAGTTTCAGTGCATTGAGGTCCACTTCTACTTCAAGGTATTGTTGAGCTGATTGCTGATAAGTTCTTTTATCTTTAGGAAGGTAAGACAACTGAGCATAGAAGTAATCTACTTTCTTAGCGACGAGCTGCATTTGGTTTAAAGATTGCTCATCATAATTTGATATTTGATTAATAGCGCAGGCGTTGAGGAGTAACAGCGCCATGGAAAGCATAATGGCTTTCGTTAGGTGTATTGATTTCATTAGGCTTCCTTTCCATTCTTTGAATATGAATATTGTACTAGGTGAGGGCTCTTTATTAGTAATTTCTTTCTACTCTAATTTTTATAAGCCGTACCCACCATGGTAATGCAGTTTGGGCAGCCACTTAATGCATGGTTATTATTGGTACTAATATACATACCGCCAGTTCCTAACTGCTGATGCTGTACAATCACATGAGTTGCCCCCATTTGGGCTGCTTTATTTCGTAAGTCATTACGACATTGAATGATATTGGTAGAAGCTGAGCGACCATTCATACCTACGTCACAGCTCACATCCCCCATGGCTATAAATTCACCTACATTAGAGTTAGGCAGTTGCGAATAAAGCTGCACACTTCTACCAGCTTGTGATAACTCAATTGATGCACAACCTGTGAGGATTAGGCACATTGCAACGGGTAATATTTTCATAACTAATTAATTCCTTTTCTACTAGCGCACTACTGATTATTTAAAGTAGCGTTTATAATTGTCTATTATTTTATGTTTAACACGAATTAGTCTTAGTTAACCCTGGCTCAAGCCAAGTTCTTTTTGCTTTACTTTGGTTAAACCAAGTGAAACTAAGCGATGAGACTCAGTAAGATAATACATTAAGTCATCATCATTCTCTTTTATACTATGAAACAACTGTATCCACTTCATACCTCTATTAGCAAAATAAGGCGCTGGCCTATAGCCTTCGGATTCTTTTAAAAATCCAAAATCTAAATCGGATGTTTTAAAAACAAAAGCGGGATCCTTATTGTCGCCCCAACCACCAATCGCAAATACTTTACCACCCACTTTCCAAACGTGAGAACCTCCCCATTGAACGACATAGGTCGTTGCAGGTAAGGAGCTGCAAAACTGATTAAATTGATCGTAATTCATTTAAGCTCCATATGTAGGTTTGCTACTAGTAAAGGCTTGCCAGTCTGTTACTATTGATTCTAGGCGACCTCATAATCAAGCCATCTAATTGAGTAATCTTCTTCGTTGTCGATACTCACAATAGCTTCTCTACCAAGGCGAAAATAGCCTTCTGATATTGGATTCTTCGCTAATGGATTATGTATCAGGATAAAGTCTTGGCCTAATCTTTCTGAGCGATTACAAACATCAACGCACGAATACAGTATTGCACTAATTCCTTCGTATTTTTTGTCAAGGAAGATACCTATAGAGATTTCTGCGCCATTCGATTTTGAGATGCTTTCTTGATAATTGTAACCGCTGCTAATAGCCTCACCGCTTTCTCTGGAACATGTAATGTATTCACTCCCAATTGATAAAACGGCCCTAGCAATTCGTGGCATAGGAAAGTCTAATCTCGCGTTAGGAATTTGATTTCCATTAATTGCGATTACGTACGGTTCGAATTCTCTGATTACTCCACCATTGATATAACCGATATATTTTTGATATTTTTCTATAATCGCTGATGTAAAGCGTAATGCGATCGGTTCGTATTTTACTGATTGAGCTAACCCAGTTACGATTTCTGGAACTTTATCGGGGCTATTCTTGTGTCCCCCAGTTGGACATATCGCTTCAATCCAAATATTGCCTTCAATTTTCATATCTGGACCGGGCTTGGGACAGCTAACATTATAACCAAGCTCAAGTAAGGTGCATGTAAGATCCATCTCCCAGAAGCGTCCATCGAAGTCTCTTTTTATTTCTTTGGTAAAGTGACTGTCTGCATAAGGTTCAAATACAGCCCACATATCCAAACAACGGCTCTTTGCTATTACCATCATACCTACTTCTGCATTGCGTACATTATTATAGGCCTGACTAGACGCTTCTTCTTTATCGAACAATTCCATATTCAGTCGCTTAACTTTTTCATATAGAGCACGTTCGCTTTGCCAAGGTCGACAATAGTCATGTATCTCTAAGTTCTTCTTTTGGAAAGTTTTCTAGATGAGACTAAAAATCCTTACCTAGGTTTTTATATTCACAAAGCGGGGCTATTACTTCCTAAATATCAAAACAATAGCCTCACGAATAAACAGCAATTATTTTTAAAAGTACTAACACACCGATTTTTCGCTTTTAAATTTTGCGTACAGTGTAGGGGCCAAACCGGACAGAAGCAATCCACTAAAATAAATTTAATGCTTTTGAAGATTGGTAAATGTACAGATATTAATTTGTGAATATTTTTGGCCTTGCAAGCGGTAACCTCATTCAATATACAAAGAAGCAAGGCCAAAAGATGAACGAAAAGGGGGGGGCTGGGGGACTTCCCCCAGAAAAGAAAACATCTAATAAAAATCACGCAGATTAAAAAGAAAGTTGTATATCAAACCTACAGAAACAATAAAGCAGGCCGAAGCCTGCTTATAAAAAGATCACTATTAGCAGCCGCTAATTAAAGAAATAACTCTCGCGCTTCAGCAGGAGAGGCAATCTCACGCCCCGCATCACGTGCCACCTGAGCCAAGGCCTCAATCAACTGACCATTGCTAGTCGCACGCTCACCACCAGGCAAGTAGAAAGTATCTTCCAAACCCGTACGCAAGTTGCCGCCTAATTCTGCTACCTTTTTATGCACTGACCAAATTTCTTCGCGTCCAATCACTGTGGCCTGCCAATGGCTGCCCGGCTTCAAGTATTTAACAATCAGTTCAAGTAACTCAGGATCAGCTGGCATACCAGAATCCACACCCATTACTAGGTTGTAATCTAGCTTGTCTACCATGCCTACTTCTTGGAACATGCCCACCGAGCGAATGATGCCCACATCGAAACATTCAAATTCTGGACGGCAGTTTTCTTCTTTCATGACCGCCAGCAATTCTTCAATTTTTTCTACGGTGTTTTGAAACAACATGGGCGGCCATGCCCATGTACCGTTAGAGCGCGTCTTAAGATAGTTTAAAGAACCTGCGTTTAACGCGGCAATTTCTGGCTTGCCCATACGAATACAATCAATTGGGCCTTGCTGATCACGGCCGATGGTGCCTGTGGTGTAATTAATGATTACGCCAGGGCAGGCTTCGCGAATAGCATCGCTCATTTCCAATGCCACTTCTGGCTGCCAAGTAGGCAGGTGACCCTTGCCATCGTCTTGAGAGCGGAAGTGAATGTGCATACAGCTGGCACCCGCATCGTAGGCTTCTTTTGCTGAAGCGGCCATTTCTTTGGCGGTCACCGGTACTGGGTGCTGCTTTGGATTAGTGAGTACCCCAGTTAGGGCACAAGTGATAACGGCTTTATTTGACATGCTGAATCCCCTGCTTGATGCATCTTTTGTTTTTGATGGGCTCACCATATCGCAACCCATCAAACCAAGCAAGCGCTTGGTTTCACTATTTTTCACAGAATAATGCTATAAACGATTGTCTTTTAACCACTTATATCTCTCAGCTCTCCTTTAAAGCTAGGGGTATAAAGACGCTCCATGGTCTTTAATTAGAAAATAGTCCTTAAATGAATTATTTATTAATTATTTAAATGAATTAATAGTTTTTTTAAGTTTGATAAATATATAAGCCTAGGGCAATCTGCGCCCTTTCATTTTTAACGAACAATTGGCATCAGTACCATGGCAAAACTCCTTTGGTCTCCAAGCACACAGCGCATACAAGACAGTAACATTCGCAAGTTAATGGATTACATTGCCAAAGACGGCCACCAGATGGCCCATTATCAAGACTTATATGATTTCTCTATTCGCCTGCCACAATTGTTTTGGCGATATGTGTGGGAGTTTGGCTCGTTTGTAGAAGAGCAACCCTTTACCAAGGTATTAGAAAACCCCACTAAAATGCCCGGCGCTAATTGGTTTGTGGGCAGCCGCTTTAACTTTGCGCAAAACCTATTGAAGTGCCGTGATGATAAACGCGCGATTGTTGCCTACGATGAACGTGGCAAACAACAAGAGCTTACCTACAGCGAACTATTTGCCAAGGTGGCCGCGTTAAGTCATTACTTTAAAGCACAAGGCATCGTACCGGGGGATAAGATAGCGGGCTTCATGCCCAATGTACCAGAAACCATTATTGCCATGTTGGCGGCTACTAGTCTTGGGGCCATTTGGTCAAGCTGCTCCCCAGACTTTGGTTTACAAGGGGTGTTGGATCGCTTTGGGCAAATTGAGGCGAAATTAATCATCACCACCGATGGCTATTTTTATGGGGGAAAAAATTATAATAGCCTAGAAAAATTGAACCAAATTTTACAACATATCCCCAGTATTGAACGCGTGGTGGTGGTGCCTTATGTGAATGAAAAAATCAGCATCCAAGAAGCACAAACGATGCTTGAAAATGTAGATAGCGAACAAATTACATTATTAGCCCAATGCTTAGAAAATGATGCCACTGACATAGACTTTGCCGCTTTGCCTTTTGATCACCCCCTTTATATTTTATATAGCTCAGGCACCACAGGGGCCCCTAAGTGCATCGTACACGGCGCTGGCGGCACTCTTTTACAGCATTATAAAGAGTTGGCTTTTCATACGGATGTGAAAGAAAGTGATAACTTATTTTTCTACACCACGTGTGGCTGGATGATGTGGAACTGGATGGTCTCTACCCTAACCATGGGGGCTACCCTAACTATTTTTGATGGCTCGCCCTTTTTTCCCGGCCCTGATGTGTTATGGAAAATGGCCCAACAAGAAAAAATCACTATATTTGGTTGCGGTGCCAAATACATTTCCAGTTTAGAAAAATTCCATTACAAGCCAAGTGAGGAAGTGAATATTGATTCGTTGCATACCTTGCTTTCTACCGGTTCGCCTTTAAGCAATGAAAGTTTTGATTTTGTTTACCAGCATATTAAAGATGACGTGTGCTTAAGCTCTATTGCTGGGGGCACCGACATTATCTCATCGTTTACTTTAGGTTGCCCAATACTGCCTGTGTACCAAGGTGAATTACAGTGCCTAGGGTTAGGCATGGCAGTGAATGTATATGATGACAAGGGGCAACCGGTCAGCAGCGAAAGTAATGAGCGCGGTGAATTAGTCTGTGAAAAACCATTCCCTTCCATGCCCATTGGCTTTTATAACGACGCGGGCAATAAAAAATATTTAAGCAGCTACTTTGAACGCTTCAATCATTGTGACAGCTCTGGCGATATTGAAGGCTCTGGCAGTATTTGGGCTCACGGAGATTTTGCACAATTAATTAAGCACCCAGCCAAAGAAAACAAAGCCCTTAACAATAATTTCGATTATAAAAATAGCCAAAAAAATACCCACTATCATAGTTTAATTATTCATGGGCGCAGCGATGCGGTATTAAATCCAGGCGGCGTGCGCATTGGCACCGCCGAAATTTATCGCCAAGTGGAAAAAATCGATTGCGTACTAGAAAGCATTGCCGTGGGTCAAGAGTGGCCAAAAGGCAGTGATGATATGCGCGTGGTATTGTTTGTCACTCTAAGGGAAGGTGTAGCATTAGATGACGCCTTAACCAAGGACATTAAGTCCACCATTCGCACCCATACCACGCCACGCCACGTACCCGCGGTTATTGTACAAGTGCCTGACATTCCGCGAACCTTGTCTGGAAAAATTGTAGAAGTAGCCGTGCGGGAAGTGATTCATGATCGTGTGGTGAAGAACACCGATGCTTTAAAAAACCCTGAAGCGTTGGAATATTTTAAGAACTTACCTCAATTAAAGCCTAGCCATTAGGCTTTTTTAAGGGCTGGCTTGCTCACTTTTTGTTACTTTTCCCAGCGGGCTAGCTTGCCCGTTGGGGTACCTATCTTGGTGGGTATGGTTACTAATACGACTGCTCACCGTAATGCCGTAATCAAACAGGTTCTTCATTTCTTTATTAAAATCATCTTCTAAGTCTTGGTAATCTTTAATGCCTTGATTATAAATACGCAGCGCCTGATTGGCACTGTTGCGATTATTGCGTTTGAGTAAATTAAAGGCTTGCAAGTATCTGGGTTCACTTTCTTGGTTTTTCACAAGGGTGAATTTTTCTTTGCCAAATGATACCTGCACCATGGCTAGGTAATAGTTTTTAATGTTTTTCCACAGTTTTTCCATAAGCACTTTTCGAGCCTGACGGGCTTGTTGGTCAAACTGGATTTGCATGGCACTGATATTGGCCTGATGGTCAAACAAGTCGATATTTTCAATTGCAAAATTTTCAGCCCCTTGAAAGTGATCAATAAGATGATCATTTAAGACATCCACCAGCTCTACTTGATAATGGGTACGAATAAAACCCCGTAAAATGGCCACATCCTCTAGATGTCCTTTTCCTGCAGCATTAAATACCACATTGGTGCGAATGCCTGCCGGGCGTTCAATTAAAAAAGAATTAGAGATACGTAAATGCAAAATAATTTGGGCTTGTTGCTTTTCCTTTACCCAGTTTAATTTTAAGGTTTCCATTTCTAGATTTTCAACTTCTGGACTTTCTATTTCTAAAGAAGGCATTTCACTGTTAGATAGGGGAAGGATTAAATTATCACCATCAATATCTAAAAAGATATTTTTATGTTTTTCAGTTAATGGGTAAGCGCTGTTCACTAGGTAATCATATTCAATATGGCCAAACTCGGCATTTACCCCATGATTGGCGCAGCCCAATAACCAAACTGACAATAATGTCGCCGTTAACGTTCTAGCCATTTGTCTAAGGTATCTTGCAAAACCGCCACATTAATGGGCTTGGTAAGGTAATCATCCATGCCCGCCTCTATACACTTTTCTCGATCGCCCTTCATGGCATTGGCCGTCATGGCAATGATGATAATGCTGTAATTATGAATGCCCAGCTGCCCGCCGCGGATTTTACGCGTGGCTTCGTAACCGTCCATTTCTGGCATTTGGCAATCCATTAAAATTAAATCGTAAGGGTTTTCACTGCCGGCACTGACTAATGCCCGCAATGCCTGCACTCCGTTTTCGGCCACATCGGCTTGGTAATTTAAATCGTCCAGAATACTTAACGCCACTTCGCAATTTAACGGGTTATCTTCCACCAGTAAAATACGCGCATTTCGGTTACGAGTACTGATAGGCTGCGCAGTTTTTTCAATGGTGCTGGGACGAGCTTTAACATCTGAAGTAGACGCTTCTTTCATTCCATCTTTATGGGAGAACTCTCTCTCATCCTTAATCTCTGTATCACTCTGCCCTTCCTTTTCAAAGGCCAGCGCCAATACATCTCTTATTTTGGCGGGAATGATCGGTTTGAGCAAACTGGCCGCAAACCCTGGTTCCACTAAAGCAGTATTGCCCTGCAAACTTTTCATGGTCAGCGCAATCAGTAAAATATTATCCCAATTTCTGTGTAAACGTATTTTCCTGCACAGCTCGCTTCCATCCACCATTGGCATATGGCGGTCAATAAACACTAGGTCAAAGGGATCTGACATATTTTCCAGTAACCCCATAGCCTCTTCACTGTCACTGGCTTGACTAACCTGTGCCCCCCAATTACCCAATAACTGAGCCAATATATTACGGCAGCTTTCGTTATGATCCACTACTAAGATTTTTTTACCGGTAAGCTCAAACTTGGCGGTTTTAAATATGCTGCGTTCGCTCTTATTAACAGCCACATTAAATTCAAAACAGCTTCCTTCACCTAACTGGCTGGTTACCCAAATTTTTCCCGCCATTAAATCGCACAGCTGCTTACAAATGGCTAAGCCTAATCCTGTGCCGCCGTATTGACGTGTAGTGGACGCATCGGCTTGAGAAAACGACTCGAATAACATTTCTTTTTTTTCTGGGTTCACGCCAATACCGGTATCACTGACCCATGCTCGTAATTGCAAGCCATGATCACGATCTTCTTCTACTGACACTTTAACAATCACTTCACCTTCTTGAGTGAATTTAATGGCGTTAGAAACCAGATTGGTGAGTATTTGCCGTATTCTGCCAGGGTCTCCTTTTACCCAGGTATAACGAATGTCGTTCATGTCTAAAATGTATTGCAGGCCTTTGTTTTCAGCTTGGATGGCCATGCTACTGGAAAATTCACTCATGAGGCTTACTAAATCAAATTCAATACATTCAAGTTCTAGCTTGCCCGCTTCAATTTTGGAGAAGTCTAAAATATCATTAATAATAACAATTAAGCTGTCGGCACTGGATTTAGCCACATCTAGATAATGAGCATTTTGCGAGTCTTTTTCGTGGCGCATCAGTAAATGCAGCATACCTATGACGCCGTTCATGGGTGTACGGATTTCATGACTCATGTTGGCTAAGAATTCTCGTTTCGCCACAATGGCAGCTTGGGCTTTTTCAACCGATTTTTCTAAGTCTTTATTCAAGGTCATGAGCTGTTGGCTGCGCTCATTATATCGCCGAGCCAGCTGGCCTATTTCCCCCCCTTGGTTCACTTTCACAAGGGCCAGTTCGTTGGACTCATCGGTTAGCTGATGAAACATACTGCGCAGTGGTCGAATCAGCACCACATAGATAAACAGGAAACCGATAAACAACCCGCCACCAATGACGTACATGAAGCTGCTTAAAACCGCTTCGGTGATGCTTTCACTGCTGGCCGTCACCACGTTTTTAGGGGTGACGGTGACAATTTTCCAATAGGTTTTAGGCACATGAAAAACGTTAATAATGGCTTGAGTATTTAAAAGAGGATCATTGTTGACGGTTAATTCTTTTAAGAATGTGTCCCCGAGATTTTTGTGTTTAAAAGGGTCGGCAATAATGCTGATGATGCGATGAGCTTCTTCCAAGGATATTTGGTAACTGCCCAGTGCCAGCTTTTGGGCTTTGGCGATGAGTTTAATATTCAATTTACTAATATTTTCTAAGCCACTGAGTGAGCCCATTACATTGGGAATATTCGGGTGGCTTTTAGAGACTTGGTGAATATTAAGGTATTCCACCACCTGGTGATTTTGCTCATCTAAATGTGACGTTTGGCTGATATTGTGATCAGGAAATGATAAAAATGTACCGTTGCGATCGACAGCATAAGCATAGCCTTCAAATTGTTTAGCTTCTCGGGCCAGTAATTCACTTAACCCCTCAAGCTTAATATCGACCGTGGCCACCCCATAGAACTGGCCATCACGATACATGGGGGATGTTGCAGTCACCATGGATTGATAAGAATAAGGGTCCATGTAGGAGCGAGACCAATAGATGTGGCCAGCTTCTAGATAAGAGGCTGGCACATACCACTCTTCATGGTGATAACCATTTCCTTGGGGTAGGTTGTAATCATCAAAATATTGAAATTGATTGTCTTTATCACGCCCCCAAAAGAAGCTGCGCCGCTCAATATTAGACTTAAACAGGTTAGGTTCAGGCCAAATACCGCCACCGGCTAAAAAATGCTCAGTGCCTTCGTAATCTAATAAGTTTTTAAAGACCTTTTTATGCAACGCTTGGTTTTTAGGTAAAGCCTCAGCGGTATTGGCCATGGTGGTTACCAGTGCACTGGTTTGTGCCAAACGCTCGCTAAGCAAAGCCACTACCGACTCGCCGCTTTGGCGCACCTGTTGTTTGGCTAAGTCCAATAACAAGGGCTTACCGTAATTGTCCATCACCCACAGGAAAGCCCCCATCATAAACAACAGCATAATGATGAATAACATGGGGATTTTAAACGCTAACGAGCCAAATATGGCCCGTGCTCTGCTGCTATTTGCCTTATCCATGGCTCCAATATGCTTAAGCTTCCAACTCCTTTAACTGTAGCCCAATTCTATTAAAAAATAGCGAGGCCTAAGACTTTAACGGGGATTGACCGATTAATAGCCCCTAGAAATAAAGATCTTAAAATCAATAGCAGTAAACTATGGCTAGCTTTCATCAATATTGTATGAATTAACGCTTTTAATAAGACACGTTCGCCATCAAAAATGAGCATTTCAACGCGCAAGCAAGCCTGGTAGTTCATTGATTAAAATTAAAATGACTGGACAAGTTTTACTTGGAATGTTTAAGCGATAAGTTAATGGGTTTTGATAAGTTTAAAAAAATCCACCATTAATTGCCTATAAAAAATAAAAATATTTTCAAAAAACATTCAAAAAGCCCTTGCAAATTTAGCGCGTCTTTCAAGGGGTTTTAAAGATGCTAGCAGCTACTAATTTTATTTAAAATAAATAAAAATCAAGCCTACCTTTTTTATTTTTCATCATTACAATGCGGCCCCGATTCGCTTAAATGCCATCGTTTAACGTTAAAATTATTTATTGCCAACGTTTTATTTCCAAGAAGTTACAGAGGTTGCTGCATGCTTGTTTATACCATCACTAACAATATCACCGAAGAAGTTTGGGTGGGTACTTGTAAAGACAGCAGTGATGAAAGGTTTGAGCAATTTCAAGAAGCCATGGCTCTGGGCATTAAGGCACAAATTTACAAAGACTTACGAGACTTTGGTGTACAAAATTTCACCGTAGAAGATTACGCTGTCGCTGAAGATCGTGAAGACCTTAAAGATTTGTTTGCCGAGGCCATGGATGAATACGATGGCAAGAGTCTTATTGGCATTAAAACATCGTTAGGCAAAACCAGCATTGCCAGCATGGCGCCATTAAAATCCAGTGTTGGCAGCCCTAAACGTACCACCGTCAGCACCTCTTCTGGCGCATCCACCAGCACCATAAGCCGAGCCGCCACCACACCTCGCCGCACTGGCACTAAGCCTGTAAAAGAAAAAATTGCTTCTGGGCGCACAAATAATAGTGCTAAAGAGAAGATGATTAAAGAAAGAATGGCCGATGAAAAGGCGCAACGGGAATCTCAGAAAAGCAAGCAAATCATGGAGCAGGCCGATGAAATGGCGGCGATCATGGCCCGTTTAGATTCGAGAGGAAGTACTGCAGGTAAACGTTAACTTTTAACAAGTCTAGCGTCATTTTGAAATGGCGCTACTATGACATGGCCCGTTTAGGGTCTCAAAGCAGTACAGCAGGTAAGCGTTAACTTTTACCAAGTCTAGCGTCATTTTGAAATGGCGCTACCAAGACATGGCCCGTTTAGGTTCTCAAAGCAGCACAGCAGGTAAGCGTTAACTTTTACCAAATCTAGCGTCATTTTGAAATGGCGCTACCATGACATGGTCCGTTTAGGTTCTCAAAGCAGTACAGCAGGTAAGTGTTAACTGTTGCCAAATCTAGTGCCACTTTGAAATGGCACTACGAAGACATGGCCCGTTTAGGTTCTCAAAGCAGTACAGCGGGTAAACGTTAACTTTTGCTAAGTCTAGCGTCATTTTGAAATGGCGCTACCATGACATGGCCCGTTTAGGTTCTCAAAGCAGCTCAGCGAGTAAGCGTTAACTTTTGCCAAATCTAGTGCCATTTTGAAATGGCGCTACCATGACATGGCCCGTTTAAGTTCTCGAAGCAGCACAGCGAGTAAGCGTTAACTTTTGTTAAGTCCAGCGTCATTTTGAAATGACACGCGATCATTCAAGGCTCTTTATAAGGAGTCTTTAGCATGGCTCCCCCTACTTCTGAATATTGAAACTCCACTGTTATTTACTATCCCATGTGCTATTGGGCATTTTCAATTGTAATAAATCATATTTGTTATAAAGTCTCTGGCTATTGCCTATCATTCATTAATAACCGTAATCATTAAGGAAAAACATGAAACGTTCTTTTACTGCGCTGGCCGCTTGTGCTGCCCTACTGGCCTCTCTTAGCCTGAACACTCAAGCTCACCAGCACCCCAAGGTGTTCATTAAAAGCCCCGTTGATGGTGCAACCGTGAGCAGTCCTGTGAAAATTGAATTTGGTTTGAAAGGCATGATGGTGTCCCCTGCTGGCACGGGGCCTAAAAATTCAGGGCACCATCACTTAATTGTCGATGGCAAGATACCTGCGCTTGATAAGCCCATGGGCGCAGACGTTAAGCATTTTGGTAAAGGACAAACTGAAACCAGCCTAGAGTTAGCGCCAGGTAAACACACTTTACAGTTGATCATGGGTGATAAAATGCATACACCACATAAAGAGCCGGTTATTTCTAAACAGATTACTATTACGGTTAAGTAGTCATTAGTCTGTGAAGTGCTTTTGGTGCCCTATTTCCTAGGGCTCTAAATGAACAGCCCAAAACAACAAAGCCCGCATTAAGCGGGCTTTGTTGTTTCTAGAGGGTACTAAGTCACTAAAGTTAAACCACTTCGCTAATATCATTATCAGCAATGCGGTACGTGCTCGTGGTTACATTACCCAAGAAAGTATCCACGTCATCGTAGTAGTTCTTAGTCACTAGGTCACCGTCATCAGGAATGGAGTGATAAGTGAAATCGATGTTAGCTGCATCGGCAACGACGGTTACAACACTGTGTTCGTTCAGGCGAGCCTTAGTCAGTTCAGTATCGGTAGCGCTTTCTGGGCTAGCAGTTTGCACTAATACGGACCAGTTAGACTTCAATAGGTTTAACCCTGCCTGCAGCTCTTCCGTCAAGGTTACCCCTGAGCTTAAAAGCCCAGTAAGGATGCCATCCATAGCCCCACTCATAAACTGCCCAAAAGTACCTGATGAAACTGACGAAGTTGTTAAATCAAAGGAACGGTTACCATTACTGCTAACTGGATGTTTACCGATATAAGAAGAGTGAACGTCACCCGCAATACTGATCACACCAGTTTGCCCGAATAAATCTTGCTGAGTCGCTAAGTCGCTCATCATTCCCTTTTTAATTATGGGGAATCCATCCCAATGGTCTACGTTCAAGTAAAATTGATTTGCTAATAGTGCCAAGGAAGAAGTAGGGTCAGCGCTTAAGCCTTCAATTGTTAACTCCAGTCCACCCGCTATAGTCGCTAAAGTGACTGCATCTGTAATGCCTGTAATTTCTGAAACATCAGCTGTAGTGATCTCAGCCCTGCCAGCAGAGAGCGGACGTAAATCTAAAATTAATGGGGAGAATGAAACTGAGCTTCCTAATACTCGCCAACGTTGGCTAGCAACTGAAGATGGCAATTGAGTCTTTAGCCAATTTAATTGCTCTACTCCGTATGGGTGCTCTGAATCTTGGGCCACAAAAAGCTTATAAGCTGCGTACAGATCAAAGGTACCCTTAATGACAAAGTAACGAGTCCCAATTTCTCCAAAGAAGCTTTGCTTACCTAATAAGAAGTAAGAAATACCTACTTCGGCATTATCTGGGGCGACTATTTCTAAGTCCTCAATCGTCTCAGCTAATTTATATTCTATTGCTGTATCAAGCGCCTGCGCCATGAGTAAGTTTATAAAACGTACTGATTGCATTCCCTTTACTTTGGTCGCTAGAACATTAATTTCAAGATCTGTCAGTGCCTTACCGTTATCTATGGCAGCCAATTTATATCCTTGCTGAGCAACCGAGTTAGCCAATGCTTTTTGCAAGGAATATTGTGCATCGTCAATATTTACATAGGTATCAAGGCTAGCTTTATAATCATCAAAGTTCTTACCTAGTGCCGCTAAGATAGTCTGAACATTCTCCTGAGTCATCACAACTGTTCCCGGAAACGCATCCTCAGGAATCAAGTGATCAGGTCTATTAGAACGGAAATCCGACATCAACAAATGAACCTGACTACCAAAGGTAAAGTCGCGATAAATCTTGGTATTCGGGAACAATTGCTCATCACTGATACCCATGGCAATTTGCTGGGCATTGGCAGAATCGACATCAACCGCCGCAGCCTCAAACGCATATTCATGGTCAATCGGCATGCTTTCAAAATATGCACGTTCTGAGTTTTGCTTACGAGTTAGCTGATTGGTTTCCCCTGGCACACCGTTTAAGTAGGTGCTGGTATCTTGCCAGCTGTCATCGGTAAATTCGTGATCATCCCAAGTAACAATCATGGGGAAGTTTTCTTGTACTTTTTGCAGCAAAGCATCGGTGCGGTAAGTTTGATACAGCTCGCGATAGTTGCTTAAGCTTTGCGCCGCGTAATACGGTTTTTCTTCCGTGCCCAGCTTCAGAGCTCCTTCAGTATCGGTAAAAGTCACAATTCGATCACCTGCCGCTTCTTGGAAGTCTGGATCTCCTGTGGTTTCGTATATGTAATCCCCTAGGTGCACGACAAAATCTAAACCTTCATCACCCTCTTCGCCACTTCCGTTAAGCATTTCATCGGTTAGCAGGTTCAGGTAATTGTTGTAATAGCGACCAATGAAGTCTTGGCAACTGGCATAAGCAAAACGGACTTTACGGGTAGAATCAGCCGGTGGCGCTGTGCGTGTGCGGCCAGTGTTTGAGCTGTAGTTGCTGCCGTCTTTGCTGTACACAAAGCGATAGTAGTAGCGGGTATCAGTATCTAGACCGGTTAAACGCAGTTTAATGTTGTGATCGTATTCGGCAAGTACATTAACACTTTCACTTAATACTAGGCTGGTAAATTCTTTATCTGTGGCCACTTCCACAATAAGACTCACGTCTCTACTGGCGGCCAATTCACAGGCATCGTTTACACGGGTCCATAAAATCACGCTATTTTGTCTAGGATCGCCAGACATAATAGAGTGTTTAAAAACATCACTTGAAAAGCTGCATTGGCCATCACTTGAGCTTGAATCTGAATCAGAACCACAACCGACTAAACTGGTTACGGCAACGGCACTGGCGCTAAGAACTACGGTGTTTAAAAACTTGCGGCGGGTAAGATTCATCTTTCTCATTCTTTTTTATGATTATCCCCACATAATATGACTCCACCTGCCAAATAAACATGTCAAATTTAGACACAAATAGGACATATAAAGACGCACAAAGGCAAAACAGGACGCTGTTGTGTCCTAGAAAACATTCGGGTTATTTCAAATCTTTCAAGCGTCTATTTTTTAATCAGTCCATTTGCTAAAGGGCCCAGTAAACATCACTTGATAAGCTATCACGGCCTAAAATACTGAAAGCTCTAAACAATAACGAGAGGAATTTTTACTCTACGATTTGTCCCTTTCTAACTCGTTTTATCCAAAAGTCTATAAGACTGACTCAATGATTAAGTGGCCCCTTTATTGTAATTAACCCCATCAATCAAAACGCCCACAAGTGTGGGCACTCCCAAGAACAATTAATTTTCTTCAATAATAGGACTGCGAATCAAATAATCAAAGGCCGCTAAAGAAGCTTTGGCACCTTCTCCCATGGCAATGATGATTTGCTTAAAGGGCACAGTGGTCACATCCCCAGCCGCCATCACGCCAGACATACTGGTTTCTCCCTTAGCGTTAATGTCAATTTCCCCCTGCGGGCTTAACTGAACAGCGGAGCCTTTTAACCATTCGGTATTGGCCACTAAACCAATTTGTACAAAAATGCCATCCACTTCCAATTGTTTTATTTCATCTGTGTTTCTGTCTTTATACTCAAGGCCGGTAACCTTACTGCCGTTGCCTAACACTTGTGTGGTTTGCGCCATTTTAATAATGCTCACATTAGGTAACGATTGGGCTTTATTAATTAAAACTTGATCGGCACGCAAGCTGTCGGCGAATTCCAGTACCGTCACGTGGGAAGTAATGCCTGCTAAATCAATAGCCGCTTCAATGCCAGAGTTACCGCCACCAATGACGGCCACGGGCTTACCTTTGAATAATGGCCCGTCACAGTGTGGGCAGTAAGCCACTCCTTTGTTGCGATACTCCTGCTCACCCTCTACCTTCATTTCTCTCCAGCGGGCTCCCGTGCTGACAATCACCGATCTAGCAATCAAGCTGGCCCCACTTTCAAGTTCCACCTCAATATAACCGTGCTCAGTTTCGCTGGCTTGAATAATGTTGCTGGCTTTTTGCTGAGTCATGATGTCTACATCGTATTGACGAACATGCTCTTCTAAAGAAGCCGACAATTTAGGGCCTTCGGTTTTTTTAACCGAAATAAAGTTTTCAATGGCCATGGTATCCATAACTTGACCACCAAAACGCTCTGCTACTATGCCGGTAACAATGCCCTTACGAGCAGCGTAAATTGCAGCGGCCGCTCCTGCTGGGCCACCTCCAACCACTAAAACATCAAACGGTTTTTTAGCATTCAGTTGTTCAACTTCTTTTTGCCCTGAATTACTGTCGAGTTTTTTTAAAATTTCTTTTAAGGAAATACGCCCTTGAGCAAACACTTCACCGTTTAAGTAAACCGAAGGCACCGCCATGATATTGCGCTGTGTCACTTCCTCTTGAAACATGGCACCGTCTATCATAGTCGTCGTGATGCTTGGGTTAATGGCAGCCATAGTATTTAAAGCCTGAACCACTTCAGGGCAATTCTGACAACTGAGTGAAATGTAGATTTCAAAATTTAACGGCACACATATTTGTGCAATTTCATCTTTTATGGCTTGCTCTTGTTTAATTTCATGGCCCCCTGAATGCAGAAGTGCTAGCACCAGTGAGGTAAATTCGTGCCCCATGGGCACACCAGAGAAATTAATGCTGGTGTGTTTTTTAATAGAGCGTACTTCCATATTAGGCGAACGCTGTGAAGCTTCTTGTGCAGAGGCTTCTTTTACACTTACCCAATCACTTAAATTGGCTATGTCTTGGGCAAGGTTATAAATCTTTTTTGAGTTATCGCTATCATCCAAAGACACCACCAGCTCAACAGGGGATTTAAGGTTTTGAAGATAAGCTTTAAGCTGTTGTTTCATATTTGTGTCTAGCATGATGATTCCTTGAAAATGGTTACCTTTAAATGTGAAGGCCTAAGTGACCCAAAGAGTAAAAATAAAAAAGAGGTAAAATATTAAAATTAAAAAGGTGAAGTTGCACAGATTCGTGCAACTTCACTACAAAGGGCTAAATTAAATTTTACCTACTAAGTCAAGAGATGGAGCCAATGTTTCATCCCCTGGCTGCCATGCTGCTGGACACACTTCACCATCGTGTTCAGCCACATATTGTGCTGCTTGAATTTTACGAACCAAGTCTTTAGCGCTGCGGCCAATGCCTAAATCATGAATTTCAGCCACTTTAATTTCCCCTTCAGGGTTCACCACAAATGTACCGCGCAGTGCTAAGCCTTCTTCTTCAATCATGACACCGAAGTTTCGGCTAATACGACCTGTTGGATCACCAATCATTGGGAAGTTTATTTTGCCAATGGTCTCAGAACTGTCATGCCATGCTTTGTGTGTGAAGTGGGTATCGGTGGATACGCTGTACACTTCCACACCCATTTCTTGAAGTTGTGCATAATGATCGGCCAAGTCTCCTAGCTCAGTTGGGCAAACAAAAGTGAAATCGGCAGGATAAAACATAAATACAGACCACTTGCCTTGCGTGTCTTTGTCACTTACCTCAATAAATTCACCTTTGCTAAACGCAGTGGCATTAAAAGGCTGAACCTTGGTGTTAATAATAGATTGGTACATATGAATCCTCGTTTTCTATTCATTAAGAATAAGTTAGTTTCTAAGTGAAGCCAGCAGTGGCTGACTCCATGGGCTTATAATGATTCAACCTAATAAATATATAAAATGAATTAATAAAATACAGCTGATAGCTAAAAACTATTAAAGAAAAAATGGCTAAGTGTGTCTATACTGATTAAACAGTGCTTCGTGATTGAACAATGCTAGGCGGTACGAAACAGGTAGGTAAATGAATTTAAAATGGTTATATGATCTTGTAAAACTGGCTAGCTTGTTTGGCTTATTGGTCGCCGCGCCCTATTTAAGTGCCCATTCACTTTCGGGGAAAACCATCCAGATATGTGAAGATGATGCGCAATGGCCCCCTTATAGTTTTTACAAAATTCAAAACACACAGCCCAGCAAAGAAATTATAGGTTATGCCATTGATGTGATTCATGCGATTTTTACAAAACAAAACATCTCCTACGCAGTGACATTTTTGCCTTGGAAACGATGCTTAGAAGAACTAAAGCATGGTGATAGTTTTCAAATGGCCCTCAATGCCAGTTTTAGCCAATACAGACAAAAAACGTACTTACTTTCAAAACCCTATTACAGTACTCAAAAACATTACTATTATTCTGAAAGAAAATACCCAGATGAGCTTGTCATTGAAAACATTCAACAATTAAAACAATACCAGTTAGGGGGCATTAGAGGGCACAGCTTCGAGAGCTACGGCATAAGTAATGCTCTCATTACTCAGCGAACCAAGGGCTACGTGGAATTAATAAATATGCTGAACGCCGGGCGTTTTGATATTTTCTTAGGCGAACACGAAATTATTTCAGGGCAAGCCAACATCAACCCGCAGATAAGCCTTGAAAAACCTCTTGTCTTTGTGGCTTTAAATAATCTTAAAAGAAATGACTTTTACATGCTTATTTCAAGAGGTCCATCCTATGCCGTAAAATTAAAAGCCCTATTGGATAAAGGCATAGGGGAGTTGCATGATAGTGGGCAATCAGAGCAGTTTTTGAAAAAGTATATAAAAGGCACCGCT
>OJDR01000040.1_pt1 | contig 60045 bp, 52 predicted proteins | sample 1593081 | NCBI WGS metagenome assembly OJDR01 (sample SAMN05416873, study PRJEB24817) | seawater metagenome | isolation source: Sea water | place: Canada:Atlantic | collected 2013-11
CCTTGCCATCCATGGCATCACGACATTAATGTGTCCTACATGTCAGATGAAAGAGTGGCGATATTCAGGAAGAATGATCAGTTTTTTAGTTCCAGACAAAAACTAAGTACTTACATCCTTGTAAGCAATGCCACGATCACAAGGTCGTTCCTTGCCATCCATGGCATCACGACATTAATGTGTCCTACATGTCAGATGAAAGAGCGGCGATATTCAGGAAGAATAGTCAGTTTTTTAGTTCAAGACAAAAACTAATTATATACATCGCTATATTTAATGCCGCGCTCACGTGAGCTTCATTGTTAATGATGACATCACGACATTAAAGCTTATTCAACTCTAATGGACTATTCATTAATTCCATACTCTCTGGGGTTACTTTTAGCCAAGCCCCTTGCTCGTACCAATCACCCAAAACAATGCGTTGGGCATTTTTCTTATTCGCCTTTATTTCATGCACGGCCGGCCTGTGAGTATGACCATGGATCAATAATTGGCTTTGATGTTGTTCTAAGCAGCGAATTACCTCGCCTTGGGTTACGTCCATAATATCTTGTGATTTTATCGCGGTGGCCGTAGCACTTTGATCGCGGTAATTGTTGGCAATTTTGCGTCGCACAAATAGCGGTAGGCTTTTAATGATGGTTTGCCACCACCAACTGCGCGATTTCTTGCGAAAAGCTTGATAGCCAATATCGCGAGTACAAAGCGTATCACCATGCATAATAACCACGGGTTTACCGTACAAATCTATTAAGGTGACTTCAGGTAATAGTTGCATGTTCGATTGCTTTGCAAAGCGTTGACCAAGCAAAAAATCACGATTACCATGGATAAAATATACTTTACAACCTAAAGCCGCTAAACTTTTTATTGCTTGAGAAATCTCCATGATAAAAGGGCTATCGTCGTCGTCACCAAGCCAATATTCAAAAAGATCGCCTAAGATATAAAGCGTTTGTGCTTTTGTTGCATCATTTTTTAAGAATGACAAAAAACAGGCCGTAATATCGGGCCTGTTTTGTGCGAGGTGCAAGTCAGCAATAAAATAAGTTAAAGCTGACTTCTTACTCGAATGAGAGATTTCGCTCATAGCGTTAACGTTGTTAAGTTCAAGTTACGCTACAATTGTCTCTTCAATGATAATTTCTTCTTTTGGCACGTCATCGTGAAAACCCATACGGCCGGTGTCAACTAACGTCATCTTGTCGACAATATCCATGCCTTCAACTACTTTTGCGAATACGCAGTAACCCCAACCTTGTACGTCTTCACTTTTAAAGTTAAGGAAGTCGTTGTCTGCCAAATTAATGAAAAATTGTGCTGACGCTGAATGCGGGTCTTGTGTACGTGCCATAGCTAGCGTACCACGTGCATTACCTAAGCCATTATTCGCTTCATTTTGAATTGCAGCACGGCTGTCTTTTTCATCCATGCCCGATGCGAAACCGCCACCTTGTGCCATAAAACCTTTGATAACACGGTGAAAGATAGTGCCATTGTAAAAGCCGTCTTCAGCATATTGTTGAAAGTTTTTTGCGGTAACAGGTGCGTTTTCAAAATCTAATTCAATTTTGATGTCGCCTAAGGTTGTTTTAAATGTGATCATTGTATTTACTCATAAATCTAAAGGAAATTTAACTGGGTAAATTGTAACGCAATAAAAAAAACATTTCTCGGCAAAATTTCACAGCAAATGACTTCAAGCTAATGATTCGTCTCTGCACTTGGGGTACAATTGCGATAATTCTCATCTTGAGAATCTATTCATTTAATCAAGTATTGATATTACATAGGAAAAATCGACGTTATGTTGCAAATTTATAATACCTTAAGCAGGAAAAAAGAAGTTTTTAAACCGATCACTTCCAACAAGGTAGGCTTATATGTTTGTGGTATTACTATTTATGACCGCTGCCATATTGGCCACGCAAGAACCTATGTTGCCTTTGATATTATTGCCCGTTATTTTAAATACTTAGGTTACGACTTAACACATGTGCGTAACATTACTGATGTTGATGATAAAATTATTAAACGGGCTAATGAAAATGGCGAAAGCTGTGAATCATTAACCTTACGTATGACCGAACAAATGTATCAAGATTTTGATGATCTAAATATCATGCGCCCAGATATTGCCCCAACGGTTACCGGCCATATGGATGAAATTATCGCGTTAGTGGTACGTCTTATTGAAAAAGAACATGCTTACGTTGCCAGTAATGGTGATGTAATGTTTGATGTTAGCAGCTATAAAGATTACGGCAAACTGAGTTTACAAAACTTAGATATGTTACAGGCCGGTGCTCGTGTTGACATTGACGAAGCTAAACGTAGCCCATTAGATTTTGTCTTATGGAAAATGGCTAAGCCTGATGAGCCTAGCTGGGATTCGCCATGGGGAAAAGGCCGACCAGGTTGGCATATTGAATGTTCAGCCATGAACAGCAAACATTTAGGAGAGCACTTTGATATTCATGGTGGTGGCTCTGATTTACAATTTCCGCATCACGAAAACGAAATTGCCCAATCATGCTGTGCTTATGATACGCCATATGTAAATTACTGGATGCATGGCGGCATGGTACAAATAAACAAAGAGAAAATGTCAAAGTCGCTAAATAACTTTTTTACTTTGCGTAGTGTACTTGATGAATATGATGCTGAAAGTGTGCGTTTCTTTTTAACGTCAAGCCATTATCGTAGCCAATTAAATTACTCACAAGACAATTTAACCCAAGCACGAGCTAGCTTAGAGCGTATTTATACGGCTTTGCGTGATGTCACACCGATAAAGGTTGAATTAAAAGGCAACGTATACGTAGAGCGCTTTGAAAAAGCGATGAACGATGACTTTAATTGCCCTGAAGCTATGCCGGTTTTATTTGAGTTAGCCAAAGAAATTAACCGTATCAAAGCAACAGATATTGATGAAGCTGGAAAATTAGCGTTTATTTTAGTTTCGCTAGGCGAAGTATTAGGTGTTGCGCAAAGCTCACCAGAAGACTTTCTACAAGGTAGTGGCGCTGACAGTGATGACGTTGTTGAAATTGAAGCGTTAATCAAGCAGCGTAATGATGCTCGCGTAAATAAAGATTGGCCGATGGCCGATGATGCACGTGATAAGCTAGCTGCACTCAATATTATTTTAGAAGATAGTGCCGGCGGTACAACATGGCGCAAAGCATAGAATAGACGTTTTTGAGCGCCATATTGTTCATTGAATATAAAAAGCCAGTATCATAGATACTGGCTTTTTATATTGAACTTAACTAAATTATGCTCAATTTAGTTAAGTTAATTTTAGCTCACTTTAGTGATGAAATTCTTCACAGGCGATCAGCGTGTTTTCTATCAAGCTCGCTACTGTCATTGGGCCGACGCCACCAGGAACGGGGGTTATATGACTTGCATTTTCTTTAGCTTTGGCAAAGCCAACATCACCAACTAACTTACCATTATCTAAACGGTTAATGCCGACATCGATGATAATCGCGCCTTTTTTTATCCATTCACCCGGAATAAATTCAGGTTTTCCAACCGCTACAACCAGTAAGTCTGCATTTCTTACTTTGCTTTCTAAGTCTTTGGTAAATCTATGGGTAGTGGTTACTGTGCAGCCTGCGAGTAATAATTCTAGTGTCATGGGGCGACCGACAATGTTTGATGCGCCAACAACAACAGCCTCTAAACCGTGAGGATCAACCCCCGTCGAGGCAATCAATGTCATAATACCTTTTGGCGTACATGGGCGTAAGCCGGGTTGACGTAAAGCCAATTTGCCAACATTGTTGGGATGGAAACCATCAACATCTTTTAATGGGTTAATATGCTCAATGATTAAATTTGCATTTAAACCTTCAGGTAAAGGCAATTGAACAAGAATACCGTCAATTGCATTATCGTTATTCAATTCATCGATTAAGTTAAAAAGTTGCTCTTGTGAGGTCGTTGGTGGCAAATCATAAGAACGAGAAACGAAACCTACTTCTTCACAGGCTTTACGTTTACTACCGACATAAACCTGTGAAGCCGGATCTGAGCCGACCAAAATTACCGCTAAACCCGGAGCTCTAAGTCCTTTTTTAATACGTTGTTGTACTTTATCTTTAATAGAATGGCGTAGTTGTTGTGCGATCAACTTACCGTCAATAAGCGCTGCAGTCATAATACTTCACAAAGAGGTTAAAAAACGGGGTTATTTTCGCACATTAAAATAGGTATTTATATAATGAGTGATGAAAATTATCTAATCAGCATTCTGCTCTTTTTTTACAGTAATTCACTTTTAAATAGTAATATCACTGTTATTTTGACCAAGATGCTGTAAAAATGAGCGAACAAACATTTAATTAAAAAAAGTGTTTGACGCGCAAGAGGCAACTAGGTAATATCCGCACCCGTTGAGAACGCAAGCGTTTTAGACGGAATGTCGGTGATTAGCGCAGCTTGGTAGCGCACTTGGTTTGGGTCCAAGGGGTCGCAAGTTCGAATCTTGCATCACCGACCACTTTTTCTTTCTTATTATTTGATATAGTTTGAAAGGCAAAGTATTGGTTTGAGTGTTCTAAAGTTCAGTCGCACGTTTGAATTTTTCATCACGACCACTTTTTCTTTCTTATTACGTTAAGTTATTTGAAAGGCAAGTATTGGTTTGGGTGTACTGAAGTTCAGTCGAAGTTTGAATTTTTCATCACGACCACTTTTTTACTTTATAAGTAAAAAAGGAATAAACTTTATATAGTTAAGTTTGTTCAGCATCTGTAGGTAAATGTGCGCCCTTAGCTCAGCTGGATAGAGCAACGCCCTTCTAAGGCGTGGGTCGCAGGTTCGAATCCTGCAGGGCGCGCCATACAGTGGTGGCTATAGCTCAGTTGGTAGAGCCCCGGATTGTGATTCCGGTTGTCGAGGGTTCAAGTCCCTTTAGCCACCCCATTTTTCTGTATGGGTTGTAGTAAAAGTATATCGGTGATTAGCGCAGCTTGGTAGCGCACTTGGTTTGGGTCCAAGGGGTCGCAAGTTCGAATCTTGCATCACCGACCACTTTCTTATAATTCTTCTCTAAAAATATTCTAATACTCTTAATTACTTCTAAAGCAATAATTTTTTCTTTAATTCAATTATAAATTCAATTTATTTTCGTTCTATGCTCGACTCTTGTTTAAAGCACCGCTATAATTTCGCGTCATTATTTTAATCTGAACATCTTTATTCGGATTTTCCGGGCTTCACTTGTTAAGACAAGTAAGCTGAATGCATTGCTTTGATAAAAAGTTTTGTTGATTATATTTAGATGCGTTATATAAAGCGTGCATACGCTAAATTTTTTGAGGTAATTAAATGCAAGTTTCAGTTGAGACTACACAAGGCTTGGAACGTCGTATATCGATTTCTGTTCCTGCCGAAACAGTAGATGTTGAAGTTAAAAACCGTCTTCGCCATATTGGCAAGACCCAACGTATTAATGGTTTCCGTCCAGGTAAAGTACCAGCGACCGTTATCCAAAAGCGTTATGGCCAATCTGTTCGTCAAGAAGTAGCTGGTGAATTAATGCAACGTCACTTTGTTGATGCGATTGTTGCTGAAAAATTAAACCCTGCTGGTCGTCCAGCATTCGTTGCAAAAAGCAATGAAGATGGTAAAGCACTTGAGTTTGAAGCAACATTTGAGGTTTACCCTGAAGTTGTTTTAAAAGATTTAGATAAAATTGCCGTTGAACGTCCAGCTGTTGACGTAACAGACGCCGATCTAGATGAAATGTTTGAAACATTACAAAACCAACATAAAACGTGGAAAGAAAATAAACGTAAAACCAAAAAAGGCGATAAATTAACCATCGACTTTAATGGTCGTGTTGACGGTGAAGAGTTTGAAGGCGGTAAAGCTGAAGCGTTTGAACTTGAATTAGGTTCAGGTCGCATGATCCCAGGTTTTGAAACAGAAATCACGGGTATGAAAGTTGGCGAAGAAAAAACTATTAAAATAACATTCCCTGAAGATTATCATGCTGAAAAGCTTAAAGGTAAAGAAGCAGAGTTTGATATTGTAGTACATAAAACTGAAGGTCCAATTTTACCTGAAATTGACGAAGAATTTGCGAAATTATTCGGTGTAGAAGAAGGTGGTGTTGCAGCCCTTCGTGAAGAAGTTGGTAAAAATATGGCGCGCGAACTTAACCAAGCTGTTAAAGCTAAAGTTAAAGAGCAAGTTATTGAAGGCCTACTTGAAGTTAGCGAATTAGACATTCCAGCTGCACTTGTTGCGCAAGAAGTTGATGTATTGCGCAAGCAAGCTATGCAACGTTTTGCTGGTCAAATGGATCCAAACAACTTACCTGAATTGCCGGCTGAAATGTTCGAAGAACAAGCTAAACGTCGTGTTAAAACAGGTTTGCTTTTAGGTGAAGTGATCAAAGTTAACGAAATAAAAGTTGACGAAGCTAAAGTGACTGAATTAATTGAATCAGCTGCTTCTGCATATGAAGATCCAGCTGAAGTTATCGAGTATTACAAAACTAACAAAGAACTTGCTCAACAAATGCAGAATGTTGCATTAGAAGAACAAGCCGTAGAATTGTTACTTGAAAGCGCAAAAGTGAAAGACAAAAAAGCAAGTTTCAAAGATATCATGAATCCTGAAGGTAAATAGACCTTTTAGATTGACATTCTGTTGAGCAATCGCTTAAATGGCTTATATGGGGACATATGAGCCATTTTTTTATCAAAAGGAAAGTTAGTTGTTTACTTCTCACAATAATTCTCACGATTTAACTAGTATGACCGAAAGTGCTTTAGTACCAATGGTTGTTGAGCAAACCGCCAAAGGCGAACGCTCTTATGATATTTATTCACGACTGCTAAAAGAGCGCGTTATTTTCCTTTGTGGTCAAGTTGAAGACCATATGGCAAATTTAATCGTTGCCCAAATGCTATTTTTAGAGTCAGAAAGCCCAGACAAAGATATTTATTTGTATATCAATTCTCCCGGTGGTTCAGTAACGGCAGGCATGGCTATTTACGATACCATGAAGTTTATTAAACCAAATATAAGTACCGTATGTATTGGTCAAGCGGCGAGTATGGGGGCATTTTTGCTTTCTGGTGGTACAAAAGGCAAACGTTATTGCTTGCCTAACGCCCGTGTGATGATCCATCAACCATTAGGTGGTTTCCAAGGTCAAGCATCTGACTTTGAAATACATGCAAAAGAAATTTTGTATATTAAAGATAAACTTAATCGCCTAATGGCTGAACACACTGGTCAGCCATTAGAAAAAGTATCAGGCGATACTGACCGTGATAATTTCTTAAGTGCAGAAAGTGCGGTTGAATATGGTTTAGTTGATGCCATATTAGAACAAAGAATCGATAAATAACGGTCTACTTTGTTATGCGCATTGTTATTTGCGCGATTTATGAAATACTGATCAGTATTAGTTTGTAAAAATTTTAAATATTAGAGGTACCGTATGACCGATATGAAAACAGGTGACGGTGATGACGGTAAGTTACTGTATTGCTCATTTTGTGGTAAAAGCCAGCATGAAGTACGTAAGTTAATTGCCGGGCCGTCTGTCTTTGTTTGTGATGAGTGTGTTGAGTTATGCAACGACATTATTCGCGAAGAGATTAAAGAAATCGCGCCCAAGCAAGATAAAGAAAGCTTACCAACGCCAATCGAAATTCGTGAAAGCTTAGATGACTATGTTATCGGGCAAGAACACGCTAAAAAAGTGCTCGCTGTTGCGGTGTATAACCATTATAAGCGTTTGCGCAATGGCGATTCACATAATGGCGTAGAGCTAAGCAAAAGTAATATTTTGCTCATTGGCCCAACAGGTAGTGGTAAAACACTTTTAGCACAGACGTTAGCGCGCTTGTTAGATGTACCATTTACCATGGCCGATGCCACAACATTAACTGAAGCGGGTTATGTTGGTGAAGATGTTGAAAACATTATTCAGAAGCTATTGCAGAAATGTGACTATGATGTTGAAAAAGCACAACGTGGTATTGTTTATATCGATGAAATCGATAAAATTTCTCGTAAGTCAGACAACCCATCGATTACTCGTGATGTATCGGGTGAAGGTGTGCAGCAAGCGTTGTTAAAGCTTATTGAAGGTACTATTGCTTCTGTACCGCCGCAAGGTGGACGTAAGCACCCGCAACAAGAGTTTTTACAGGTTGATACCTCTAAGATCCTCTTTATTTGTGGTGGTGCATTTGCTGGTTTAGATAAGGTTGTTGAGCAACGTTGTCATACCGGTACGGGCATCGGCTTTGGCGCCACGGTTCGTGGTAAAGAAGATGAAAAAACCTTAACGCAGCGCTTCCAAGACGTAGAGCCGGAAGATTTAGTTAAATACGGTTTGATCCCTGAATTTATTGGCCGTTTACCTGTGGTAGCCACTTTAACTGAACTTGATGAAGACGCCCTTATTCAAATATTACAAGAGCCTAAAAATGCCTTAACTAAGCAATTTACTGCGCTTTTTGATATGGAAAAGGTTGAACTTGAGTTTAGAGAAGATGCGTTAAAAGCAATTGCACATAAAGCGATGACCCGAAAAACTGGTGCTCGTGGTCTACGATCAATTGTTGAAGGTGTATTACTAGAAACCATGTATGAACTACCTTCGATGGAAAACGCGGTAAAAGTTGTTGTCGATGAAACGGTAATTAAGGGCGAGTCTCAACCGATTATTATTTATGAAACGCAGCAAGATAAGGCGTCTTCAGAATAAATTTTATTGAAAGTTATATTAAAAAGTGACGTTAGCCGATAGGTTAAGGTCACTTTTTTTTGCTCATCTGTTGAAAGTTTTTACAAACACCCCATATACATTTACATATACTTTAATAGCCAATGGCAAAAAGCACGCCTGTTGGTATTATAAAATCACATCATACTATTCACCGAGAGAGTAACCAATGACTAAAGAGTTATCTGGCGTAGTTGAAATTCCCGTATTAGCCTTACGTGATGTTGTAGTCTATCCACAAATGGTTATCCCATTGTTTGTTGGTCGCGAAAAATCTATTCGTTGTTTAGATATTGCTAATGAAAACGACAAGCAAATTTTCCTTGTAGCGCAAAAAGACGCTGCTGTGGATGATCCAACGCAGGACGATTTATATCAAACCGGTACTATCGCCACTATTTTGCAAATGCTTAAATTGCCTGATGGCACAGTTAAAGTATTGGTGGAAGGAGTTCGTCGCGCGCATATTACTGAATTTATTGAAATTGATGAATACTTCACCGCTAATGCTGATTTTTTGAACATTGAAGGTGTTCCAGATGATAGTACTGAAGTGCTAATTCGTTCGGCTATTTCTCAGTTTGAAGGCTATGTTAAGTTAAATAAAAAAATACCGCCTGAAGTATTAACCTCAGTATCAGGCATTGATGATGCTGAGCAACTGGCTGATACCATGGCTGCTCATATGCCGCTGAAATTAGTTGATAAGCAAAAGGTATTAGAGATCACCCACGTTTCAGAGCGTCTTGAGTTTTTAATGGCGCTAATGGAAGGGGAAATCGACTTACTGCAAGTTGAGAAAAAAATTCGTACTCGCGTTAAAAAGCAAATGGAAAAAAGCCAGCGTGAGTATTATTTGAATGAGCAAATGAAAGCTATTCAAAAAGAGCTAGGCGATGATGAAGAAGGTACAAATGAAGTTGAGCAGATAGAAAAGCAAATTGAAGCTGCTCAAATGCCAAAAGAAGCAAAAGATAAAACGTTAACAGAATTAAAAAAATTGAAAATGATGTCGCCAATGTCGGCAGAAGCAACGGTTGTGCGTAGTTATATCGATTGGATGATCAGTGTCCCATGGAAAAAGCGTAGCAAATTAAAACGCAATCTTAAATTAGCACAAGATGTCCTGGATAAAGACCACTATGGCCTAGATAAGGTTAAAGAACGGATATTAGAGTATTTGGCCGTGCAGCAACGCGTGAGTCAGTTAAAAGGACCTATCTTGTGCCTAGTTGGACCTCCTGGGGTTGGTAAAACCTCATTAGGGCAATCTATCGCTAAATCAACCGGACGTAAGTATGTTCGGATGGCGCTAGGCGGTGTGCGTGATGAAGCAGAAATTCGCGGTCATAGAAGAACTTATATTGGTTCATTGCCAGGTAAGCTGATTCAGAAAATTGCTAAGGTCGGCGTCAAAAACCCATTATTTTTATTGGATGAAATCGATAAAATGGCCTCGGATATGCGTGGCGATCCGGCATCAGCATTATTAGAAGTGTTAGATCCAGAGCAAAATAGTAGTTTTAATGACCATTATTTAGAAGTGGATTACGACTTATCAGATGTGATGTTTGTCGCAACATCAAACAGTATGGATATTCCAGGGCCATTGCTTGACCGCATGGAAGTTATTCGTTTATCGGGCTACACCGAAGACGAAAAACTCAATATTGCAAAAAACCACTTGCTTGATAAACAAATTGAACGCAATGGTTTAAAGAGCAGTGAAATTGAAATAGAAGATAGTGCCATTATCGGTATTATTCGCTATTACACGCGTGAAGCAGGGGTGCGAGCATTAGAACGTGATATTTCTAAGTTGTGCCGTAAAGCAGTTAAAGCAATTCTTTTAGATAAAAAAGTTAAAAAAGTCATTGTAAATCAAGATAATTTGTCAGATTTTCTTGGTGTCCAACGTTTTGATTATGGTAAGGCGGACGACGAAAATCGTATTGGTTTAGTAACTGGCCTTGCATGGACACAAGTGGGGGGAGAATTACTCACGATTGAAACCGCGTCCGTGCCAGGTAAAGGTAAGTTGAGTTATACCGGCTCGCTTGGTGATGTAATGCAAGAGTCCATTCAAGCAGCGATGACCGTGGTAAGAAGTCGCACTGAAAAATTACGTATTAATGAAGACTTTCATGAAAAACGTGATATTCATGTCCATGTACCAGAAGGGGCGACACCTAAGGATGGGCCAAGCGCAGGTATCGGCATGTGCACGGCCTTAGTATCAAGTTTAACCGGTAATCCTGTAAAAGCTGATGTTGCTATGACTGGCGAAATAACCTTACGAGGCGAAGTGCTTGCCATCGGTGGTTTAAAAGAAAAACTGCTTGCAGCACATCGCGGTGGTATTAAAACGGTTGTAATCCCTAAGGATAATGAGCGCGATTTAGCCGAAATTCCTGACAATGTTAAAGCTGATTTAGCTATTTATCCGGTAAAATGGATTGATGAAGTGCTAAAAATAGCCTTAGAACATCCAGTCGAAAAGTGGCAGTCAGATCGTTAAATGAGTAGAAAAACAGCTGTTTTTGTTAAAAAATATAAAAAAACAGCAAAAAAATTGAAAAAAATGTAATTAACGCTTTTCAAACGCTGAAACTATGTTAAGTTAATGACGCTGATAACGCTAGAACCCCTATACATAAGGGGTATAGTAGAGATAAAAATAATTATCAATATTTTTAGTTTTCTTTAACTCAGCGCTTGATGTTCAAAAAGAAGCTTGGTATAAAAGTTTCTGCAGGACGCTAAAAACAAAAGATAGCGCTGAATAATAACAATTGAAGGGGAATACACTGTGAATAAATCTCAATTAATCGAGAAAATTGCTGCTGGTGCTGACATTTCTAAAGCTGCGGCTGGTCGTGCGTTAGATTCATTTATCGAAGCAGTTACGGAAGAGTTAAAAGGTGGCGAGCAAGTAGCCTTAGTTGGTTTTGGTACTTTTTCAGTACGTGACCGTGCAGCACGTACAGGTCGTAACCCACAAACTGGTGCGACTATCGAAATCGCAGCAGCTAAAATTCCATCTTTCAAAGCTGGTAAAGCGCTTAAAGATGCATGTAATGGCTAATCAATAGCTATTGCTAAAGATTGCTGATTAAGCCGCTTTTATAAGCGGCTTAATTGTTTCTGGCGTAGGGTAAATAACAAAATATTAAGCAGTCAAGTAAGGTTAAATAAAGTTGCAGATGACAACTGCTTAGCGCAATAAACTAAAAATTCAAGTAATAACCTCTTCTCACAATACCACCTGAATTTGTGATATTAATCAATTTATCTGCTTTTTGACCTCAATCAAGTTTTCTCTTAGTACTGATGAACATAACGTAGTGAGTGGATATTTTGTGGTATATTAGCTTGCATAATAGAGACCATCGGTAGGATCGGCCTTTTGGGTTTTTAACTGGCTTGTATTCACCTTAATACATAATGTAAAGTGACGTTTTTCCTGATGATATAGCTAGGAAAAGTAAGTCAAAATTGTTAATCTTACAGCGCTTTTTAGCACATCGTGGAACATGAGTTATTCGTTTGAATTAGTTTAATTGAGACGGCTTACTCGGCAATCATAGGTATAAATTAAATAATATGACGACATTCTGGCTAGCAATTTTATTACTCATAGTAATTGCATTACTTATTGTATGGCGAATTTTTACAGTACCTCACAACACCATTGGGGCAGAAAATGAGAATATTAGACAAGAAACTAATATTACGCTTTACCACGAGCATTTATCACAGCTTGATAATGATTTAGCAGAAGGCAGTATCGAACAAGAGAGTTATGTGCAGTTAAAAGCTGAATTAGATAAAACACTGTTACAAGACGCTGAACTAAGTCGCAACAGTGTTGTTGAGAAACAGCAAAAATCTTGGATGTGGCCAGTGGGTATCGCGTTTGCCATTGTCAGTTTTAGTTTATATAGCTATATGATTCTTGGTGCGTATCCACAATTAAACTCGCCAGTTGCAATCAATGAAAGTGACGCCCATAGCGAATTGAATCCAGAGCAAATGCTGGCTTTTCGTTTGCAGCAACTACAGCGTGAAGTAAAAAATGACCCGACTAATTCACAAGCCTGGTTCAGTTTAGGCCAAGCCTACATCTCAGCAGGTGAGTTTGATAACGCTATCGAGGCGTTTGACCGTGTCATGAAACAGGTAGGAGAGCATGCTGAGTTGTTAGGGCCAAAAGCTCAAGCAATGTATTATAAAAATGATCAAAAAATTAATAGCGATATTCAAGTGATAATTGATAAAGCATTAGCATTAGATTCGCTTGATGCCTCTACCAATATTTTGTTAGGTATGGATAGTTTTAGCAATCGAGATTTTGCTAAGGCAGTGAAATATTGGGAAACCGTTTTAAACAGTGGCCGTCCTGGAATAAGCCCACAAGCGTTAATGGGCGCTGTCGAGGAAGCTAAAAATCAATTACGTATGAGTAATGATGACACGTCATTGGCAGGTGTTGCCGATGAAATTGATCCGTCATTACCTCGGCTTATGGTGGATGTGTCTTTAGCGCCCAACGTTCAAAAAGCATTAGCTAATGGCGAAGATAAGACGGTATTTATTTACGCCATTGCAGCAGATGGTCCTCGTATGCCTTTGGCAGCAGTAAAAATCAAAGCGAGTGATTTGCCGATCAGTATTGTGCTAGATGATGGGCAAGCAATGACACCGCAAATGCGCTTGAGTAGCGTTGATAAAGTGCACATTTATGCGGTTGTATCGATGCAAGGTAGTGTTGGCATTAAATCGGGAGATTTTAAAGCACAAGCGCTTAATATTGACACACAAGAAAAAAATGCCATTAAGATGGAAATTTCAATCGCAGTACCGTAACGCTTGAGTACTAAAGAATATCTAATAACTAACGATATTTATTTCAGCATTCACTTATAGAAAATTTAGCACTAATTTGATTAGCAAAAGTTAACTCACTTAGTTGCAAATAATGTTTAACATTGATTTACAGGAATTATCATGATCCCAGAGCTCGGCCATTTCGCCCTCATTATCGGATTAGCATTTGCATTATGTTTAAGCATAGTGCCGCTTATAGGTGTCGCACAAAACAATCAGCAATTAATCAATAGTGCCAAGCCACTGAGTCTTGGGTTGTTTATATTTTTAACCATTAGTATTTGTCTGTTAGCCTATAGTTTTACCGTTGATGATTTCTCCGTTAAATATATCGCTAACCACTCTAATAGTTTATTACCTTATTACTTCAAAATAAGTGCGGTGTGGGGTGGACATGAAGGCTCTATGTTGTTTTGGGTATTTGCTTTAACAGCATGGACATTTGCCGTAGGTGCTTTTAGTAAGCAAATAGAGAAAGAGTTTGTCGCGCGCGTTTTAGCTATCATGGGTATGATAGCGGTGGGATTTATTTTATTTACGCTACTGACCTCTAATCCGTTTGAACGTTTGTTACCTAACTTTCCTGCTGAAGGTCGAGATTTAAATCCTCTGCTACAAGATATCGGTCTAATTATTCATCCGCCGATGTTATATATGGGCTATGTAGGATTTTCTGTTGCCTTTGCTTTTGCTATTGCTGCACTGATGGCTGGAAAAATGGATGCCGCTTGGGCTCGCTGGTCACGTCCATGGACAGTAGCTGCATGGTCATTTCTCTCTGTCGGTATTGCATTAGGTAGTTGGTGGGCATACTACGAACTTGGCTGGGGCGGTTGGTGGTTTTGGGATCCAGTAGAGAATGTTTCATTTATGCCTTGGCTTGCCGGCACAGCTTTGATACATGCGCTTGCGGTAACCGAGCAACGCAATACTTTTAAACATTGGACCTTGCTACTCGCCATATTCACTTTTTCACTGAATTTGCTCGGCGCGTTTTTAGTTCGTTCAGGTGTTATTACCTCGGTGCATTCGTTTGCTGTAGATCCTGGGCGTGGCATGTATTTATTGGTATTGTTAGCTATCGCCGTCGGTGGTTCGTTAACGCTATACGCTATTAGGTCTGCGAAGGTTAGTAGCCCGAGTCGCTTTACACTTTATTCACGTGAAAGTGCCATTTTAATTGCCATGTCAATATTGATAACGGCAACCGTCACCATTTTATTAGGCACACTTTACCCCTTGATTATTGATGCAATGGGATTAGGCAAAATTTCAGTAGGGGCACCATACTTTAATCTTGTTTTTATTCCACTGATGATCCTATTGTTTCTCTTTATGGGGATCGGGCCGCTAATTCGTTGGAAAAAAGCGCGTAAGGGAGAGCTGTCTAAACATTTAAATAAGATTTCTGTTTTTAGTGTTTTGTTCGGTATCGCTTGGCCATTTTTGTTTGCTGGAGAATTTAGTGTTTGGGCATTTGTAGGCATGACGTTAGGTTGTTGGATTGTCTTAGCCGTTCTAAAAGATGTGCTTAACAATGCTAAACAGGCTGACGGACGTTGGAAGTTTTCTGCTGTGCCGCTGAATCATATTGGTATGGCCGTTGCTCATGCGGGTATTGCTGTTACCGTTATCGGCGTAACTATGGTTTCGACTTATGAACAAGAAATTAACGTAAAAATGTCTCCTGGAGAGAATGTTAATTTATCTGGTTATACCATTGAGTTTGCAGGAACAAAAGATGTTTTAGGGCCTAACTACAGTGCTATTCAAGGGCAGGTTAATGTCTTGCTTGATGGCGAGTTTGTCACCTTATTAAAACCTGAACAACGCACCTATAAAGTACAAAGTATGGGTATGACAGAAGCCGGCATACATACCAACTTATTGCGTGATATTTATGTAGCACTAGGCGATCCACTAGGCAACAATTCGTGGTCAATGCGTTTGTATTATAAACCCTTTATTGTCTGGATTTGGTTAGGTGGCTTCCTGATGGCGATAGGTGGTTTCTTAGCAATATTGAGTAAACGTTATCGCAAACGTGTGTTGGCTTCAGAGCAAAAGCGTAATCAATCTAATCCTATGGTTTTATAAGAGGCTTAAATTAGTGAAAAGTATTATTCGTTTTATACCCTTAATTTTATTTGTTTTATTAGGTGCTCTTTTGTATCGCGGCTTGTTTCTTAATCCGCAAGCGATGCCGTCGGCTATGATAGGTAAGCCTTTGCCTAAATTTGAGTTGCCTCGTGTTAAATCAGAAGAGCAGTTGGTAGGCCGAGACGATCTGCAAGGTAATATTGTTTTACTTAATGTATGGGCTACTTGGTGTATACAGTGTAAATATGAGCATCCTTACCTGCTTAATATTGCTAAAGATGAGCGTATTAAGCTTTACGGGCTTAACTTTACTGATGATCGTAATGCCGCATTGAGTTGGTTAAAGCAATACCAAGACCCTTATGTGTTTTCTATTTTTGATGAACAGGGTGCACTTGGCTTAGATATTGGCGTATTTGGCGCGCCAGAGACTTTCGTTATTGACCATACAGGTATTATTCGTAAACGCTTCGCAGGTCCAATCAATGATACGGTGTGGAAAAGAGAGTTCCTACCCTTGATTGAAACGATTGAAGCGGAAATGGCACAATGAGCAGCTTAATGATGTATGTCCCCATACATATAAATGGCGCGGCATTGCGACGACTGATGCGTTTTTTGGTCAGTGTTATGTTGCTAAGTGCCATTTGGCTTAATAACGTCAATGCCGGTCCTGTTGATATTTTTCAATTTAAAGATGAAACGACTAAGTTACGTTTTCAATTATTGTCAAAAGAGCTACGGTGCCCTAAGTGTCAAAATCAAAATTTAGCTGATTCAAATTCTAAAATTGCGGTAGATTTAAGAAAAAATCTTTACAACCTATTGCAAGAAGGCAAGAGCGATCAAGAAATTATCGATTTTATGGTTTATCGTTATGGTGATTTTGTTTTGTATCGTCCACAAATGAAAAAACAAACCTTGATCCTGTGGTTTGCACCACTAATCATCCTTTTGGGTTTTATTATCAGTTTGGTTGTTGTTTTACGAAAGCGTAGTAAAGTTAAAGCAAGTGAGCTTAACTTGTCATCACATGAGCAAACAAACTTAGACGATATTCTGAATAAGAAATAAATCCTATTGGACTTATTTTTGTGATGATAAAAAGAGTAAAGGGTTAATTATCCTTTGCTCTTTTTTATCAGGAAAATTAAAGTCTTCAATCCCCCAATTTTTAAGACTAATTGATGGTTATTTGACCGTTATTTCATCGCCAGAGTAAAAGAGTTTCATTTTCATTATTATTGGGCTAACATGCCCGTTCAATTGTGATTTTAAAGCGTATAAGTTAGTAAAATAGCCATGTTAGTTTGTTATTGAGGTGAGTTTCACTTTTTTACTCAAACGGCTACTGAATTAATTTAAACGTATAGATAGTGGTAAATTAATACCGCAGCTAAATCGCACCGAAAGTACAATACCCTCGTGTAAAGAGATAAAGATGTTAGAAAATATTCGAGAAAGCTCTCAAGGATTAACCGCTAAGATTATTCTTGGTTTTATTATTTTAACCTTCGCTGTTGCCGGCATTGGTAGTTATAGCAATTCAGTTGATTCATCAGTCGCTGATGTCAATGGTGAAAAGATATCACAAGATGAGTTTAACAAAGCTTATCAAGCACAGCGTAATCGCATGGCGCAGCAGTTTGGTGATATGTTTGAGACATTATCAGCTGATCCTGGTTACATGAGTAATTTTCGCAATGGTGTGGTTGATAGTTTAATTAATCAAAAGCTTGTTGATCAAAACTCAGAAACACTGGCCATTCGTGTAGCGGATCAACGTATTAAAAGTACCATTCGTAATATGCCTGAATTTCAGGTGGATGGTGTATTTGATAACAACCGTTATTTAGCGATGATCAATCAAGCTGGATTTTATCAATCATCGGATTTTCGTGATTACTTACGCACTGAAATGACGCGTCGTCAAATCACACAAGCCTTAGTTACCAGTGAATTTAGCTTACCTTATCAGGAAAGTATTTTTACCGCGTTACAAAATCAACAACGTGATATTCGCTTTGCGACCATTAATGCTGAGCAGTTTAAAGCCACGATTGAATTAACTGACGAAGAAGTTAATGACTACTATCTTGCTAATCAATCGCGTTTTGAAAATCAAGAGCAAGTAAAAGTTAACTACATTACGCTTGATGTTAGTGATATCGCAAAAACAATCGTGTTAACAGATGCGGATGTTGAAGCTTATTATCAAAACAACATTAATCAATATCGTGAGGAAGAACAACGCCGTGTTGCTCATATTCTAATCGAGGTAGGTGATGACGAAGCAGACGCTAAAGCACGTGCTGAAGCGTTATTGGTTAAAATCAATGCCGGTGAAGATTTCGCAACATTGGCGAAAGAAAATTCTGCAGATACTTTCAGTGGTGAAAATGGCGGAGATCTTGATTGGATTGATGCCGGTGTTATGGATCCAGCCTTCGATGAAGCTGCGTTTGCCTTAATAGATGTTGGCAGCGTTAGCGACGTGGTTAAAACTGAGTTTGGTTTTCATATTATTAAGCTGACTGATTACAAAGCTGAAAAAGTACAAAGCTTAGACGAAGTTCGTGAAGAACTAGTAGCTAAAGCTAAAAAAGAAAAAGCACAAGATAAATTTTTTGAACTGCAACAAGAGGTTGCTCGCTTAAGCTTTGAGTTTCCTGACAGTTTAGACGACGCAGCAAATGCCATTAACGCAACAGTAAAAACTTCTAACTGGTTAACTCGTGGTACGAATGCTGCCCCATTTGATGTGAGCAATGTTGTTGAAACTGCTTTTTCTGATATTGTTGTCAGCGAACAATTAAACTCTGACATTGTGGTAGTAAGTGATAATTTAGCGATAGTTATGCGTTTAAATGAATACCAAGAAGCAAGTGTCAAAGCGCTTACTGAAGTTTCGGGGCAAATTAAAGCTATTTTAATAGCGCAAAAAGCTTCTGAAAAAGCACAAGCTGTTGCCGATGAATTGCTTGTTGCCTTTAAAGCGGGCACTGATATTACTGAGCAATTAACTAAAATTGGTGCGACGATGGAAGTAAAGTCATCAGTAACGCGCACGGGTAGCGGTTTAGACGCAAGTTTAGCACGTGAAGCCTTTAAGTTGGCTCGCCCTAGTGAAGGGGTGGTATCAGCAACAACGGTTAATCTTAGTAACGGCAACCTAGCATTGCTTAAAGTACAGGCTGTTAAGGCTGGTGAAGCTAAAACATCGCCAAATTTACCAGAGCAATTAACTCAGCAATTAGCACAAGCAGCTTATTTAAGTTATGTTGAATCACTAAAAGCGGGTGCAGATATCGTGCGCCGAGAAGTGGTAGCGCCAACGACGCAATATTAAGTTATAAAGCGTATAACAAAAACCAGCCAATAGGCTGGTTTTTGTTTATAAAAGGTAAAATTAGCGATGAAGCAGTTGAAAGTGCTGACTCATAATGAGTTTTTTTGTATATTTGTGTTGAGGCTTTTGCAAAATAGCACTGGTTTTGCCAAATTCTAATACTTTGCCTTTACAAAGCACCATCATATCGTCACTAAAGTGCCTGACAATGCCAAGGTTATGAGAAATCAATATAAATGCTAGACCCATCTGCTGTTGTAGGTCTAATAGCAGATTTATCATCTGAGAGCGTAAGGATGGATCGAGTGATGCTAAGGCTTCATCAAGAATAATCACTTGTGGTTTTAATATGATTGCTCGCGCTAATGAAATACGCTGTTTTTGCCCACCAGAAAACATATGCGGATAAAAACTCATATGTTCAGCCAATAAGCCAACTTTTTGCAAAGTTTCCCTGATCAATTGATGACGTTCGGTCTCATCAAGGTCGGTATTAAGCCGAAGTGGTTCATCGAGTAATTGTTCAATAGTCAGACTGGGGTTGAGCGTCGTACCAGAGTCCTGAAAAATCATTCGGACATGCTGACAACGCTGCCTAAAATTTCCAGGTGCTAATGTTTGACCATTCAAACGAATATGACCGGTTGTCGGTAATTCAGCGCCAACCAATAACTTGGCTAAAGTTGATTTACCTGAGCCAGTTTCGCCAACAATTGCCAAGGTTTTATGCGCCATAATATCAAAAGATAATGGCTCTAATGCGGCAACACACTTGCGGTTAAACCAATAATTTTTGTCTTTATAGTTTTTGCTGAGATTAATAACTTGTAATAATACTTCGCTCACGAGTAACTATCCTTTAACGGAAAATGGCAACTCACTTGATGACCATGAAAGTTTTTTATTTTTGGTGCGTGGACGCATTTTTGCTGTGCGCGAGGGCACCTAGGTCCTAAGCGACAGCCAATAGGTAAATGTTGCAAAATAGGAATACTACCGGGTAAGGTCATTAGTCGAGACTTGTTAGGGATCATTCTATTGGCTTTTGGACTACTATCAACCAGTGCCCGTGTATAAGGGTGATAAGGTTGGTTAAATATTTGTTCCGTGGTACCGGCCTCAACAAATTGGCCACTGTACATAACGGTAATGGTATTGGTCCAATGAGTAACGTTTTCTAAATCATGGCTGATTAATAGTATTGACATATTCTTCAGCTGATTTAGGCTAGCCAATAAGCGGAAGATTTGTCCTTGATTAGTACTTTCCATAGCTGCTGTTGGTTCGTCTGCAATGAGCAGCATGGGGCGCCGTGCTAGAGCCATAGCTATCATGACACGCTGACATAAGGCATCAGTTAATTGATGAGGAAAGCTTTTGACACAAACTTCGTGCTGTTTAATACCCACTTTATGCAATAAATTAATCGCAGCAAGTTTACGTTGTTGTCGTCTTTGCCAAAAAAAACCGCTTAACTGTTCAACATCTACGGCTTCTTCTAATTGTTCTCCGATAGTGGTTGTTGGATCTAAACATGCCATAGGCTCTTGAAAAATCATCGCAACATCTTTGGATATAATCGCTTTTCTTTCTTCAGCAGAGAGGCGCATAAGATCATTGCCGCGCCAATGAAAACGGTCAGCATCTACTTTCCATTTTTCATCAAGTACACCGACGATTGCTTGCGCTAATAGAGACTTTCCAGAGCCAGACTCGCCAACTAAGCCACGTACTTCACCTTCTTTCATCGTTAGGTTAACCCGGTCGACGGCGAGTATTGGCTTTGTTGTGGTCTGTAGCTCAATAGAGAGGTTTCGGATATCAATTAAATTCATTAGTGTTCCTTGCGCACTTTGAGCGCATGGCGCATGCCTTCGCCGACGAGGTTTGTCGCGATAACTGAAAATAAAATCGCTAAACCCGGTAGGTAAACGGTCCAAGGAGCAATATAGAATAAATCTATACCATTGGCTAACATCGCCCCCCATTCAGGCATCGGAATCGGGGCGCCTAAACCCAAAAATCCGAGTGCCGCAATTTCGAGAATAGCCGCTGATTGGGCAAGTGTTGCTTGGCTAATCAATTTTTCAATAATATTAGGAAAAATAGAATAACGTAATATTCTTATCGAGCTAGCCCCGTCGAGACGTGATGCCAGTACGTAATCTTTCGCAAACTCTTCTGTTACGGCATTACGGGTAATATGAACAAATTGTGGGATCAGCACCATAATAATCGCCCATAGCGTATTCTCGAGTCCAGGCCCTAGTATGGCGACAATAATAATGGCTAGTAGCAGCGATGGTATGGATAAAATAACATCGAGAAAGTGATTCAAAACGCTTGATTTAATGCCACTTGTTAAGGCTGATAGTGAGCCGATAATCACGCCAATAACTAACGAAACCATAACGACAATAATGCTTAAGCCAAAGGTTAATGAGGTACCGTGCATTAAGCGCGATAACATATCTCTACCTAAGTTGTCTGTTCCGAGTAAAAAGCTAACATTACCTTCATCACTCCAGGCGGGCGGCAGTAATAAGTGATCTAGGTGGTTTTCTACCGAAGAGTAGGGGGTGATGACGCTAGCTAATACCGCTAAGGCAATTAAAAATAAGAAACAGCCAAAACCAATTAATACCACTGGCGGTTCTTTGAAGTTATGCCACAACTGCATTAATGGTGTTGGAAACTCTTCTTCTAGATAAATCTTATCACGTGCCATTATTAGGCTCCCGAGCTAAGGGGTTAAGCGCTGCATAAACAAAATCAATAATAATATGAACAATGAATATAAAGGTTGATAGCACAATAAGTCCGCCTTGAATGGCCGTATAATCACGTTGGTAAATACTTTCGATTAACCAACGTCCAATGCCAGGCCAACTAAAAATTACTTCGGTAACCATGGCAATGGTTATCAGGTGGGCAAACTGTAAACCTACGTCTCGAATAACTTTAATGACGGCATTGCGCATCGCATGGCGATAGATAATTTGGCTAAATGTTAATCCCTTAGCCTTTGCTGCTTTGATGTAATGCGTATCTAAAACCTCTAACATTGCCGAGCGGGCCAAACGCATAAAAATAGTCGCTGGTGCTAAGGCTACAACGATAACCGGTAGTATAAGGTGTCGCGTAGCGTCTTGAAAAGCTTGCCACTTATATTCACTGTCACTTAGTAGGATATCAATTAATTGTAAGCCAGTAATATGTGGGATCTCAAATAGCAAACTGATTTGTCCTGCAGATGGCAGCCAGCCTAATTGGATAGAAAATACCAAAATAACTAAAATCCCTAGCCAGAAAACAGGAATTGAATAGCCAATCATGGCTATCGCTAATATGATGTTATCTGCAGCTTTTCGATGGTAAATTGCGGCGCAAAAGCCGACAGGGATACCAACGAACATCGCGAGAAGTAGTGCAACGCAGGTTAATTCCACGGTCGCAGGTAAACGGTTGAGTATTTCGGTCATTATTGGCAGGTGACTGGTCATTGAATAACCCATGTCGCCGTGAAAAAGGTGATTTATATAGCTAAAGTACTGTGTCAACAAACTTGCTTGCTGTTGATACTCATAGGCCAGAGCAGCTAATTGTTCTGGTGAAGCATTTATTTGCCCTGTTAGGTTAACTAACTGTTCTCCTGGAAATAAAAAGCTCAAACTAAATGATAATATTGTTAATAACAACATCGTAAAAAAGAATAAACTAAATCGGCGTAGGGTAAAAATCAGCATATTAGTTTTTAGTAACCCCGTTAAAATCGATACCGCCTATTGAGCGCAATACCGTACCGTTTATGTTATTAGCTCTGGCTTGATATCTTTTAGAGTGAGCAATAGGAATTAAAGGGACCTCTTGATTAATCAATTTTAATGCCTTTGAGTAGTATGCTTTTCTACGGTTAATATTATTGGTTTGTAATGCATCTTGGATAAGTTGGTCGAACTCATCATTACACCAAAAGGTTCTATTGCTGCCAGTAATAGCAGATGCACAACTGAGTAATGTTGAAAAGAAATTGTCTGGATCTGGGTGATCGGCAGACCAACCCAATAGAACGCTTTGATGTTCGCCGTCAGCGATTTTTCGTAAAAAAGTAGACCATTCATAATCAGAAACAATATCCACTTCTATACCTATTTTTTGTAAATCTGCCTGAATAAGCTTAGCCATGGTGACTGCGTCAGGGTTGTAAGCTCGCTGCACAGGCATCGCCCATAAGTCCATGGCAAAACCATCACCGTAGCCAGCCTCAGCTAATAGTGCTCGAGCTTTAGCGATTGAATATTCTTGGCTTGTGATTGAAGAATCGTAGGCCCAAGAAGAATTTGGAATCAAGCCATCGGCAATTTCTGCTTGACCAGTATAAACCGTTTCCAGAATTGCCTGCTTATTTATCGCATAAGATAAGGCTTTGCGTACCAGAGGATCGTTAAATGGCGGTTTACTGGTATTGAAGCCAAAATAGCCAACATTAAAAGAGGTCACGGATTCTAAAATGAGATTAGGATGCTGTTTAATTTTTTCATGGGCAATTGGGTAGGCAATAATATCGCATTCGCCCGCCAATAATTTCGTTAAACGCCCGGTATCGCGAGGAGTGATATCAAATAGTAATTGTTTAAGTTCAGACTTACCACGCCAATAACCTGAATGGGGCTCATAGCGAATAAATGCACCAGAGCTATATTGCTTAAATTTAAATGGCCCAGTACCTATAGGAAGCGTATCGACTTCTTGTTTTGTATCTAGCTTAGTTAATTGGTCAGCATATTCTCTGGATAAGATAACCGCGGAATTACCACCAATGTTGGCAAGAAACGAGCTATCAGAATGTGATAGTCGAAAACGCACCGTGTGGTCATTTATTTTTTCTATACTGTCAATTAAATCAACTAACTGAGCATTCTGAAAAAAAGGATATCTACCGCCAGACACTGAGTGATATTCGTGCGTTACATCTGACATGCGATTGAAGCTAAAAAGCACATCATCGGCGTTGAGGTCACGTGTTGGGGTAAAATAAGCGGTTTGATGAAACTTAATGTCTTTACGAAGGTAAAAGGTCACCATTTTACCATCGCGTGTGACATGCCATGATTTAGCGATGGCTGGGATAATCGAGTTATCTGTTGGGTTAAATTCTATTAAACGATTATATAACTGATTTGCTGTCGCATCTATGGTGGTTCCTGAGGTGACGGTTTGAGGATTAAAACTCTCGGGTGCACCTTCACTACAATAAATGATGCTTTTTTTGCTTAAGGACAGTGCTTCGTTAGTATCACAGCCTGATAGCAGAAAAACAAAAAGCGCAAGGCAGTTATAGTAGGTAAATTTCCAGTAAGTCATAGCGAACACTTATTCTTCATCTGCACTACTTGAATCAAGTAAATTATATTTTTTTAAGTAGCCTCTTAACTGATGATAGGTTAATTCTAAGGCTTCAGCAGTTTTCTTTTGATTATATTGACAATTGGCCAATGCTGACTTGATCAAATCGACTTCGTAGTCTTGTGACATGTTTTTTAATGACAAGGGAAACTGTAGCGCTTTTGTCATCGGTTGAATTTTTTGCGTTAAGTTCTGCGCGGACTCAACATTACTATCGACTGTTTCTGCTATCGGCGCGCTGGCAACAATACGATCTTGAGTTTTTATCCGTTTAGATGGTCGATAAGGTGACTCGAATGGGTCAATAACCAATTCATGCACCGGTAAATGCGGGTTGTTACAGCGGTAAACGCTGCGTTCAACAACATTTTTTAATTCACGAATATTACCAGGCCATTGATGTTCAAGCAGGCCGCGTTTGGCTTTTTCAGTAAAACCGCTAAACAGTTCAAATTCAAGCTCGCGGGCCATATTAATGGCAAAATGTTCGGCTAATACCAATATGTCATCTAAGCGCTCGCGCAGTGGTGGCAAGGTAATTACGTCAAACGCTAATCTATCTAACAAATCCGCTCGGAATTCACCGGCAGCTGCCATTGATGGTAAGTCTTCATTAGTTGCCGCGACAAGACGAGCATTAGTTTTGATCGTTCTTGATCCACCAACACGTTCAAATTCACCGTATTCAACAACACGTAATAGCTTTTCTTGAATTAAGCCCGAGGTATTGGCAATTTCATCTAAAAACAAGGTGCCGTTATCTGCTCGCTCGAAACGGCCTTCATGGCGTTTACTTGCACCGGTAAAGGCGCCGCTGTCATAGCCAAACAGTTCGCTTTCTAATAAGTTTTCATTTAATGCGGCGCAATTGAGTTTAAGATAATTTTGATCCCAACGCTTTGACAAATAATGTAGTCGTGCAGCTACCAGCTCTTTGCCGGTACCACGCTCACCAATAATAAGTACCGGCTTGCTTAAAGGAGCGATTTGCGATATTTGCTCTAAAACTTCCAAAAAGTTATTAGATTGACCAATGAGATTATCTTGTTGTTTAAAGCGCGTCATTTACTGACCTAATAATTGGTTTTTTTCACTAACAAATAGTGTATTTTATTAATAGCTAAGAGAGAAGCCTTTTTTTAAATAATAATAAAGTGCTATTATTCATGGTGTTATTGTATTTTTAAAACTTGGCGTAAAACATGAATAGTAAAACCCAAGACAATTAAAGTCATTTTTTGAACGAGGAAGTAATTATGGGTGTTTTTTCAAGGTTCACAGATATCATTAATTCTAATATTAATAACTTATTAGACAAAGCAGAAGACCCTGCAAAAATGGTGCGCTTGATCATACAAGAAATGGAAGACACGTTAGTTGAAGTGCGTTCTTCATCAGCAAAAACATTGGCAGATAAAAAAGAATTAGCGCGGCAAGCCAATCGCTTTGAGTCAGATGCATCGCAGTGGCAAGACAAAGCAGAATTAGCGTTAAGTAAAGGCCGTGAAGACTTAGCGCGTGCCGCATTGATGGAAAAGAAAAAATGTCTTGAAAGTGCTGGCGCTTTGCGTGACGAACTAGAGCATGTTGATGGCCATATTGCCAAGCTTCAAGACGAGATTTCGCAGTTACAAGACAAGTTAGCTGATGCGAAATCACGTCAAAAAGCGATTATCATGCGTGAGAAAACTGCGAACTCTCGATTGAAAGTGAAAAAGAATATCGACAGTGATCGTGTTAACGATGCCTTAAGCCGCTTCGATCGTTACGAACGCAAAATTGACGATATTGAAGCACAAGTTGAATCTTATGACATGGGCAGTAAATCATTAGCCGATGAAATTGCAGATTTAGCTTCTGATGAGAAAGTTGATGATGAATTAGCGCAATTAAAAGCTAAAATGAAATCAGAGACTAAAACTAAAAGTAAATAGTCAGACGTTAACAACGCATACCTTGAATTAGGTGCAAGTAAGGAGAAGTATTGTGGAAGAGATTATTGTCGCTCCAGTTATTATATTCATGATAGTAGTAGCACCTATTTGGTTGATTTTACACTATCGCAGTAAACGACAAATTAGTCAGGGGTTTAGCGAAGAAGAGTATGTTCAATTGTCTGAACTGTCTCAACTAGCGGATAAAATGGCGGATAGAATTAAAACCTTAGAAGCGATTTTAGATGCTGAAACGCCGGAGTGGAGAAATAAATTATGACCAGCAAGGGCCGAGGTGAGTTATATCGAAATACGAGCCAAGGAAAATTAGCCGGAGTTTGCGCAGGTATTGCAGATTACTTTGGCTGGGAAACTTGGCTGGTACGTATATTAGTAGTTTCAGGCGTGTTGTTAGGCATGGGATGGTTTATTGTTATCTATATTGCAGCATGGTTCATATTAGACAAAAAATCGTCGAGCGCTACTAATGTTAATCGCAATGCTCAACAAGGTCATCACGGTCAAGCAAAAACACGGCAGCAGCAAACCACTGAGCAGCACAGTTTTGATGAAGACATAACCAATGAGTCGATTAAAGTGAAATCACGGGTTTGGCAAGCAGGTGAGCCACCTAAGCAAGCGTTTCATGATATTAGACGAAAATTTAAGACTTTAGAGTTAGAACTACAAGTTATTGAACGTTATGTCACATCACCAGAATTTACTGTGTCACGAGAAATAAATAAGTTATAAGAAAAAAGCGGCTAAGCCGCTTTTTTATTGTCAGCACTTTATCGCGATAAAGTGCTGTTATCAAAAGTTAAAAGCCGCTAGTATCAAAGTCAATAATATTGTAGTTGAGATGTTTCAAATCAGCGAACACTCGTTGTACTAAACGTCGCAGCCACTGATCTCCTTTATGTTTATGAAATTCAAAATAGCGTCCCTGTATGGCATTTATTAATAAAGCTCAATTAGAAAAGTTAAAACAAAAAGCCAGTGATCTAGTTAATCGCTCTATCGACCAACACATAAACCTTGCGGTTACTGGGCTAAGCCGGAGTGGAAAGACAGCATTTATTACTTCGCTAGTTAACCAGCTACTGAATGAAGGCAGTAATTCACAATTAAGCTTCTTTAATGTTGTGCATCAAGGCCGGTACATTGCAGCTAAACGTGTGCCTCAGAAGCACCTCCATATACCGAGGTTTGAATATGACGGTGCATTATCGGCATTATGCGAATCACCACCCACTTGGCCTAAGCCAACCAACGGTATTAGTGAGTTGCGCTTAGCTGTTCGCTACCAACCGAAAGATTCATTGTTAAAATACGCGACGGAATCAGCCACACTCTATATTGACATAACGGATTATCCGGGCGAATGGTTACTTGATTTACCTATGTTGTCATTGACTTTCGAAGAATGGTCAAAGCAAACAACAGCATTGCTTAATCAAGCGCCGAGAAATGAACATGCAAAAGATTTTCTCGATAAATTAGCTAAATTTGATCCCTTTGCCATGGTCGATGAAAATGTTTTAGCACAACTTTCACAAGAGTATACAGAGCTGTTACTGCTGTTTCGTCATCAACTTGGCCTCTCTGTTATTCAACCTGGTCGTTTTATTTTACCCGGCGAGTTAGAAGATGCGCCAATATTACAGTTTTTTCCGTACAACGGATTTGATGATATTGACAGCAATGACTACCAAAATGCCAAGGATGATTGTTATATTGGTATGTTAAGAGCTCGGTTCATCGAATATAAAGAGCGCGTTGTGCGCCGTTTTTATAAAGAGCATTTTATTAACTTTGACCGACAAATCGTACTTGCGGATTGCTTAACACCATTAAATAAAGGGCCTGAGAGTTTTGCGGATTTACAAAACGCCATGGCGATGATCATGGAAAGTTTTCAATATGGTAAATCAAGCATACTGTCGCGATTATTTTCGCCAAAAATTGATCGCTTATTGTTTGCCGCGACTAAGGCTGATCATGTTACACCTGAACAGCACGGTAATTTAGTGTCATTTTTAAATAAGTTAGTTTTTCAAACAAAGCAGCAATTAAGCTTTGATGCTATTAAAATGAAAACTATTGCACTGGCTTCTGTTAAAGCAACCAAAGTAGGTAAGAGTCAATATCAAGGCCGAAATATCCCGGTAATTAAAGGGCGTCAGCTCAGTAATGATAAAATGATTACCTTATTTCCAGGAACGGTTCCTGCTAGCATTCCAACGCTTGATTATTGGCAATCACAAGCTTTTAATTACGTTGCCTTTTCACCTATTGAGCCGGCAAACCACGATGAGTGCTTGCCACACTTACGCATGGATCAAATGTTGCAATTTTTGCTTGGGGACAAATTAAAATGATTGAACAAAAAGAAAAATACCAGCAACAGATATTATTTGATGAAGTTGAAGTGAATAGCAATGGATTAGAAGACAACACACGACAAATTATTGTCAATGACCAAGACTGGATAGGCGATGAGCAAAAAGAAGTCGTAGACGATAACATAGCGATAGAAACTAAAAAGCCAAGTTGGCTTTGGCGTACTTTAGGTCTTGTTTTTGTTACTTTAGTCGGCATAGAAACGACACAGTTTTTTATTGACGGTTTTAGCCAATCACCAATTATCGCAAGCCTATATGCTATTTTACTGGCCGGTTTATCGCTAGTTTGTGCTCGCAGTATTTGGCGTGAGATTTCGGGGTTGAGGCAATTTAAATATCAGCAAAACATTAAGCAACAGGCGTTAAATATTATTAATGAAGAAGGGCACGTTGATGCGGCCGCGCTTTGTGAAAAAATATCTCAACGTTTACCGTGCGATCTAGCTGAATTTGATCATAGTTCGTGGCATAAGTTACCGCTGGAAGAGTATAACGATGCTGAAATAATTCAGTTGTATTCTCGTCATGTCTTGGCGCAGGTTGATCAGAAAGCGATGAAGGAAATTGCCAAGTTTTCCTCAGAGTCAGTCGTGTTAGTTGCGCTAAGCCCCATTGCTATTATTGATATGTTACTTATGCTCTGGCGAAATTTACGCTTGGTCAATAAAATAGCCTCACTTTATGGCTTACAATTAAGTTATTGGAGCCGAGTTAAATTAATTAAACAAGTGATTATTAATATGGCTTACGCTGGGGCAAGTGAACTAGTTGCCGATTTAGGTGCCGACCTCCTCGGTGCAGAACTCTTAGGCAAGTTATCAGCCCGAATGGCGCAGGGCTTAGGTGCCGGTATGTTAACCGCGCGCTTAGGTTTAAAAGCCATGCACTTATGTCGACCTATTCCCTTTACCGATGATGCGCCTAAACTGGGTCATATACGTCAAAAAATTGTGAGTCAAGTGCAGCAGTTGGTCAAAAAGTCACGCTAAGTCATTGAAAGTATGTGTTAATTTTGAATTTGTATATTCAGATGTAACACAAATTTTACACTCTTTTGTTATGGTCGAAAAATAGCCACTTTGAAAGTCGTGCTTTTTCTACACTTGTTGCCTTACTATTGAAGCAACTAAAGCAGATTTAAATATCAAAATAACATTAAAAATAAAATTGATATTCACTAAGTAAGGTTAAAACAATGGCGAAGGCGACTAAGTATGTTTCAAAAGTTGCAGATGAACATGGCAATATTGCCTGGTCAGCGGCAGAAAACCAAATTTGGCAAGCGTTAATTACCCGACAACTTGCTAACGTGCAGAATACCGCATGTGACGAATTTATTGAGGGTTTGAGTATATTAAACCTTCCTCAAGACCGTATCCCACAATTAGAAGAAGTTAGTACGGTATTAAGAGCAACCACAGGCTGGAGTTGTGAACCGGTACCAGCGTTAATTGGTTTTGGTGAGTTTTTTCGCTTGCTGTCAGAAAAAAAGTTCCCTGTCGCGACATTTATTCGTTCGCAAGAAGAATTTGATTATTTACAAGAGCCAGATATATTTCATGAAATATATGGTCACTGCCCGTTACTGACCAATGAGTCATTTGCCAACTACACCCAAGCTTACGGCATGATGGGCCTAAATGCCTCGAAAGAAGATCGCGTATTTTTGGCTCGACTTTATTGGTTTACCGTAGAGTTTGGTTTACTTAACACCCCTAAAGGTTTACGCGTCTATGGCGGCGGTATTTTGTCGTCACCAAGTGAAACAGAATATGCATTACATGATCAAAATGTTGAAAGAAAAAATCTTGATGTTCTAGATGTTTTGAGGACGCAATATCGCATTGATATTATGCAGCCGGTTTATTTTATGCTCGAGAAAGTCAGTGATCTAGATAATATACGAAAATTAGAAGTAGAAGATATTATGGTGTTGGTAGAACAAGCAAAAGAAATTGGTTTACACCCACCTAAATTTGAATTAAAAACAACCTCAAAAGCAAGTTAAGGAAATTTTATGAGTGGCGAATTATCGAATCAACAATGTGAAGCATGTCAAGTTGATGCACCAAAGGTTAGCGATGATGAATTAGCGGATTTATTAGCGCAAATTCCTGATTGGATACCTGAAGTGAATAATGGCGTTATGATGTTAGAGCGTGTTTATAAGTTTAAAAACTATAAATTAGCTTGGGCGTTTGCAAATAAAGTGTCGGAATTAGCAGAAGAAGAATTTCATCATCCGGCCATTTTATTAGAGTGGGGTAAAGTGAAAGTTACTTGGTGGACCCATGCTATCAAAGGGCTGCATAAAAATGACTTTATCTGTGCAGCAAAAACGGATCAACTTCTGTAACGTTTTCTTACAACAATAATATCTAGCCTCCTATTAAAGGGGGCTTTTTTTTTTTGTAAAAAATAGTTTACAATAGCGCTACTAGATTTTGTTGTTTGCTTGAGGTTATTAAATGCGTTTAGAAATTGGTTGTCACGACCGAGTTGGTATCGCACAAAGTGTTTTGGCAATATTTGTTGACCGCGGGATTGATCTTCGTGGTATCGAATTAAAACAACCGGGTAAAATCTTTATAAATATACCTGACTTAGCGTTTTCTGAGTTACAAGATTTTATGCCACAATTACGTTTAATTGACGGTGTTTTAGACGTTAAGACCACGCCTTATATGCCGTCTGAACGAGAACGAAATGAATTTGAAACCTTAGTAAAAACCTTTCCCGATCCCTTTATTTCGGTTGATAGTAAAGGGCAAATACGCATGGTTAATAATGCGGCAGCCCAGATCATGTGTGATTCACTTGAAAACATTGTTGGTGAGCAAGTAGGGCAATGGCTAAAAGGCTTCAATTTTACCCGCTGGTTAGATAGTGAAGAAGTGCTGGCTCAAACCCGTCGTATTAAATTTCAAGAAGATGATTTTGTTGCTGATATTATTCCTATTCATGTTGCTGAAGGTGACGAAGCTCAGGTGCTTGCTGGCGCGGTATTGATATTAAAATCAGAGGCGAGACTGGGTCAACAAATCAGTGCCTTTAAAAAAGCCAACGAAAATAACTTTACTGGTATTCAGGCCAACAGTAGCTCAATGCGTAAATTGATACGTGAAGCTAAACGTATGGCTTTGCTTGATTCCTCGATGTTGATTGTTGGAGAAACAGGTACCGGTAAAGAATTACTCGCACGTGCTTGTCATGCAGCGAGTGACCGCGCTGATAAGCCCTTTATGACCTTAAGTTGTGCAGCATTACCTGATGATGCGGCAGAAACTGAGTTATTTGGCTCAGGCACAGCTGGCGCAATAAATAGTAAACGCGGCATATTTGAATCCGCTGATGGTGGTACGATATTTTTTGATGAAGTCGGCGAAATGTCGGCAAAATTACAAACTAAGGTACTACGTGTTATTCAAGATGGAACTTTTAGGCGCATTGATGACGAACAAGAAATCAAAGTGAATGTGCGCATTATCGGTTCAACAAATCGCGACCTCCTCAGTATGGTGTCGCTTGGTGAGTTTAGAGAAGACTTATACTACCGGTTAAATGTGCTAGGACTTAATATTCCGTCTTTACGGGAACGACGTTCTGATATTGTTCCACTGGCGGAACTTTTTGTTGCTAAATTCGGTCAACGTATAGGTAAAACGCATATTTCATTTGATAGCGAATGTCTTGAGTTTATTGAACATTACCCTTGGCCAGGTAATGTGAGACAGTTAGAGAACGTGTTGATTCGAGCTGTGTCACTCATTGAGGGAAATATCATCATGACTTCTCATCTACAATTACCAGCATATACACGTGAACATGGTTATTTGGAACAAGATTTTGAAGGGACATTGGACGCGGCAGTGAAGAATTTTGAAGCCGATTTACTACGTAAGCTTTACCCTGCGTATCCAAGTACTCGCCAATTAGCCAAAAAACTAGGCCTTAGTCATACGGCTATTGCCAATAAATTACGTGATTACGATATTAACAAGAAAACAGTGAAAATTTAGCGCTAAATTGGCCGTAACTATATTGCGGCCTTACTATAAAAATTATTTGAGTATGAAAAATGAAATTATATGGTTACTGGCGTTCATCTGCTGCCTATAGAGTTAGAATTGCCCTACATTTAAAAGCTTTGGAATTTGAATCAATACCTGTGCATTTGGTAAAAGATGGAGGCGAACAACATAAAGATAGTTACACGCACTTAAACCCGACACACTTAGTACCGACTTTTGTTGATGATGATGTGGTTTTACATCAATCTATCGCCATTATTGAGTACCTTGATGAGAAGTTTCCCGAAACAGCGATATACCCTAAAGACATTGTCGCGAAAGCAAAAGTAAAAGCGTTGGCGTTAGACGTTGCTTGTGAAATTCATCCTGTTAATAACTTGCGAGTGCAACAATATCTTGCGAAGCAATTATCATTACAAGAAAGTGATAAACTGACTTGGAGCCATCATTGGATGAAGTTAGGGTTTCAAGCAATCGAAAAACAACTAGAGGTCAACGCAGGTAAATATTGTTTTGGTGATAATATCTCTATGGCAGATATTTGCTTAGTACCTCAAGTATATAACGCTTATCGCTTTAATCTTGATATGAATGAATTTCCGAATATTTGCCGAATTACTGAAAATTGTAATCAGCACGCAGCATTTGTTGCCGCATTACCCGAAAATCAGAATGATGCACAGCATTAACTTACAATTTGGTTTAAAATTAATCTGTAGAAATTAAACATTTGTTATGTCATTACTTACAAAAATTTAAGGTTATTATGTCAATTCAAAATGCTGAACAAAAACAAACACCTTGGGCTGTTATTGCGATTATTGTTGCCGCTATTATTGCTTTTGTAGTTTACTACTATGTGATTGCAGCGGATGATAAAGAAGCCCCTGTTGAGGTTGCGACTTCGGTTGTTGCGCCAGAGCCCGAACTTGAGATTGAAACGACTCCTGAGATAATTGAGCCTGAAGCGATTATAGAGCCAGCAGTGGAAGACGTTGTTGAGCTTGAGCCTGAAATAGCCTTACCGACATTAGATGAAAGTGACCAGTGGTTCACCACTAAATTACCGAATTTAACTTGGCGTAAAGAGTTACTTAAATTAGTCGTAACTGATGATATGGTCCGCCGATTTGTGGTATTTACTGATAATTTTAGTCAAGGAACCTTGGCCTATGAACACATGCCGCTAATTAGCCCTAATACAAAGTTTACGGCAATTGAAGCGCAAACTGAAAATGGCACTAAATGGCAGTGGGATGAAAGCAGTGCTCGCCGCTTTAGTTTATATGTTGACCTGTTGCGTTCGATGGATAGCGAAATGCTAATCCAGTGGTATGTTGAGTTAAAACCTTTAATTGACCAAGCGTATGGAGAATTAGGCTACCCTGATGCAGAGTTTACCGAAGTGCTTCACAGTGCAATAACAAAAGTGTTGGATATGGAAATACCTAAAGCTCAACCAGAATTAGTACGCCCTAGCGTTATGTATAAATATAAAGATGAATCTTTAGAATCTTTAGATGACGCAGAGAAGTTATTACTTAGGTTAGGCAAAGAGAATTTACTTGTCATCAAGTCAGTGCTGCTAGAGATTAACGAAAAGTTAGCAAGAGCGCGTTAGAGTAATGAGTCTGTTGAAAATACCTACGGTACCCGCTTGTATTCCGAGGCGTAATTATGGTGTTTTAAGGCGATTAGCAAGCAAAGCGCTAGTGTTGAATGGTTGGACCGTTTGCGGCGAGCTGCCAGAACAACCCAAGTTGATATTAGCGGTAGCACCTCATACGTCAAATTGGGATTTTTTTCTCGGTATCGCGGCCATGTTTTCATTGAATATAAAAGTATCGTTCTTCGGTAAAGCAAGCATCTTTCGATGGCCAGTAAAGTCACTTTTAACAGCTATTGGTGGTATTGCTGTTGATCGTAGCCATAGCCATGGTGTTGTCGGACAAATTGTCGAAGAGTTTAAGCGAAACGATAAATTTATCTTAGGTTTGGCGCCTGAAGGCACGCGTAGTAAAACACTTGAATGGAAAACTGGCTTTTTACAAATTGCCAAACAAGCAAATGTACCGGTAGTACCGGTTAGTTTCGATTTCGCAAAAAAAGAAATACGATTTCATCCTGCTTGCGCTATTACCGGAGAAATTAAACAAGAATTAGTTGAGTTTAAGCAAGTATTTTCTAATGTTTGTGCAAAAAATCCGCAAGCAGTTTGATTTTAGCAACTAGCGCTTGCAACTCGTCAATTGATTAGCGATAATTCGCGCCGCGTTAGAGGTATTCTTTAGCGCTACTATGGTGACCCTTTTGGTCCCTTCGCAATGATACTCTGTGAACTCGGCCAGGTCCGGAAGGAAGCAACCGCAGCAGACGACTCATGTGCCGGAGTGTGGCTATTAGGGTTGCCACCCAATATTTTAAAGCTGTCGATATAACCCTACCTTAACAAAATACAACCATACTTTAGCAAAGTTTATTTTTTGACCAGTTATTCAGTAAGTTTATTACGTATATATGTTGGAATTTAAATGTACAAACGTACCTTAAAGAAATCAACAGTAAAAAATAGTCAAAAATTTTCCAATAAAAAATGCGGGAAAATGATCGTTGTTGAATCTTCTCTAGAATATGATTCGTGCTTCCATTTTGAATTTTCCAAACAGATCTGGTCAAGCAGCATAAGACAGATTTATTGTGGATTGTTCAAACTCAATTGGAGAAAAGTCACCATTTGATGTGTGCAGCCTGATTTGATTGTAATGTAAGCTTCAACATCTTCTTTCATACCTTGGCGTGTTAAATGATAAATATTTAACAACCATTCATTTTTCAAACGACCAAAAAATCGCTCAACAACAAGCTGTGTTAATGACAGCGAGTAAAACACCAAACATTTTAGATTATTTTTGCCATCAAATTGTTTAATATTATAAATATAACCAATTTAATAACAGTGACAGTGTTATCCACATTAATACAATGAGTGGAATACCAATGCGCATAAAGTCAGAGAACTTATAACCACCGGCATTCATAACTAAAAGATTGGTTTTATAGGCCATCGGTGTGGCGTAGCTTAAGTTGGCACCAAATAATACGGCCAAAATAAAAGGCTCAGCAGGAAGGTTTAATTGGCTTGCAACCGAAATAGCGATAGGTGTACCGATAACGGCCGCAGCATTGTTGGAAACAATATTGGTTAAGATAGCTAATAATAACATTAAGGCTGCTAACACGCCCCCTGGTGGCAAGCCAAATGATAAAGCTACAAATACCTGTGCTATATATTCAGCGCCCCCTGTCATCATCATTGCAGAGCCAAGCGCTAATGATGCCGCAACAATTAAAATAACTTGAGTGCTCAGTGCGGAAGAAGCTTCCTGCCAATTTAAGCATTTAGTTAGTAATAGTATCAACACACCACATACTGAACTAATATTAATGGGTAAAATGCCCAATGCTGAGATGGCAACTACGGCGAGTAATGTGCCTAATGCGATGGGCGCTTTGCTGGTTTGTGGTAGCGATTCTGCACCATCAATAATTAATAGGCCGGGCTTGGCTTTTAATAAACTTAATTGCTCTGTTTCACCTTGTACCAGTAAGACGTCGCCAATCTGTAAACGCGTATTACCTATACTACTGCGCCCCATTTCCATTGCTTTACCGGCTCGATGTAGGGCAACGACTGAAATTGCGTGTTTTTGTATGAAATTGGCTTGTTGTAGCGTTCTACCTTCCACACCAGAGCCAGCGATAATAACAATTTCTGCTAATGTTTGTTTATCTGCTTTTAAAGGGTGTTCATCATCTACTTTATGCAGGCCAGAAAACAGCGTTGCCCCTAAAACAGTTTCGTATTCTTTTAGACGATCAGGGTAGTCATGCACTTTTAAACGGTCGCCAACCACAAGCACAGTATCAGGTAGAGGGATAATATTTCGGTAATCTTTACCTCGTTGCACACTCTCAATTTTTAACTGACCGTCAGTTAAGGCAATGACTTCGGCAATAGTTTTTTCGTTAACAATACTTTCTTCATTTATGTTGAGATACGCGCTAAATAAACGTGGAGACGTGTCAGGCATTGACGGTGCCCGGCTGGGCAGTAGCTTAGGTGCAATTAGCCATAAATAGAGTATTGCAACAACTGAGGCAATAAGGGCTGGTTGAATAAAATCAAAGAGTCCAAATTCTGCTGCGCCCATATTTTTTGCAATACTAACCACTAACAAGTTAGTGGAAGTGCCGATAGTGGTTGCCATGCCGCCCACCAAAGTTGCTAATCCCATCGGCAGCAACATTGGAGATGAGTCGGTTTTTGTGCGTAATGAAACACTGATCAAAATCGGTAGTAATAACACCACTACAGGTGTGTTATTAATAAAGGCACTTAATGCACCAGCAAGCACGAGAGTGATCAATAAAGATAATGTTGGGCTTATTTTCCAGAGCTTAGCTAAATACCGACCAATAGGCTCCAAAGCTCCGGTTCGTACAATGCCATGGCCAATGATCATCAATGAACATACGGTAACTAGGGCTTCATGACCAAAGCCAAAAAATAATGAGCTTGGCTCGAAATGTACGCCGTCAAGGTAAAACGGAAAAAGAGCAAACATCAGACATAATATTGCGATAACGGCGAGCGAAGAAGTTTCTAACGGCGTATCTTCTCGACGAAACAAATATAATGCCAGTACAGTAATTAATAAAACAGCCAAGGCATGATTATTGGGAAGTTCTGGAATATTCAAAAGCTGTTACCAAGTTAGTTAATTATTTTGCAGTTTGCACTAGTCTTCGCATGACGGCGTTATGTCAGTGATAAACTATCCAGGTATTAATTATGCTCTTTCATAAATTCTAACGCTTTTGCAACGGCGACTTTGACATTATTTTCCATTTCAAAACGTTCCGACGCAGGTAAGTAAAAGGCCATGTCTACTTCATGTCTGATATAACGTGTAGGTAATTGATTTAGAACAACACAAACGAGATCGGCGATAAACTCATCATCGTATTTATCTTCTAATTTTAATGCGGCAAAGTGCTGAGAAACTAATTTTTCATAGTAGTTGTGAATATCATCAGAAATTTTCATATATGTGACTCTATTATAAAGTTGATATTTTCAAGCGTAATGCTAGTGCAATGAAAACACCAACCTTTTTTATCTGTTAAGGCTAATTTTTATAAAAAATTGACTGGGAGGAGCTTGATTAGAACTTTTCTGCTTGGGCTATTTCACGCTCAAGCTTAGAAATTGCTTGGCGGCAGCGGCCAAGTCGCTGATGCAGAGCCAGTACTTCTTCAGATAGTTGTTTGCTGCGCTTCACATTGGCATTCTGCCTTTGTAATTCACGATCTTGTATCATTTCAATTAACCGTCGCTCGAACTCAAAGGTTTCGTTGAGCTTTTTATGCAAATTATGACTCGATTGCATGACAGCTTGAGCGGCTTTTTTATAGCGTCTAGCTTTCATCGCGACTAGCCTTTGCTCTGGCTCCTTATGCAAGGTGCTATTTGAGTTTAAGGCTGTACGTAATGCAGATATTTGTTGTTCAATTAATAATAAACGGCTGTGCGCAAGGGTATTTTTATTGGCAGCGAGTAACCGCGATAGTTCATCAGTTTTGTTTTTCACTTCAATAATATAAGGATGAAACATATCACTATGAGTGAGAAACAATTTTTCAGAAAAAATGTCATTCTCTTGAATTATTTTATGTGATTTTGAGTGTTTATTTTGTTGATCAACGACAATCGCTTGTTGGTTAAGTTGTTCAATAACGGCATGAATCTTAATAATCGCGCTATGCATAGATATCCTTTATTAACTCAGCCAAGCCTGATAGCCCAAATTAACCGACATAATAATGACGACAGTGATAAAAACAGGTCGTATAAACTTGCCGCCAAATTTAATCGCCCAATGTGCGCCTACCCAAGCACCAAGCATAATAAATATGCCCATTGAAATACCTAAAGCAAAATTAACATGGCCTAAATAAATAAAAGTCAATAAACTGAAAAAGTTACTGACGAAATTAGTAGAACGCGCTAAACCAGAGCTTAACAAAATATCTATCTTGTATAAAACATTCGAGGAACTCACCCAAAAAGCACCGGTACCAGGGCCCGCTATGCCATCATAAAACCCGAGTATTAATCCTTGAATTAGTTGTTTCGATTTAACCGAGGCTGTCTTTAGTGGTAAGCCCAAAGTATCATTAATGGTTGAACGAGAAAATAGTGTATATATCGCCGTCAATACCACTAATACCGGAATATATTTATCTAAAAATTCAACCGAAAGGAAGTTTACGATTATGGTTCCTGATATAGCGCCAATCGCCGTAGCTATAATCGCTAATCGCCAATACTTTGGATTGAAGAGGTTTTTTCGATAGAAAGTAAATGAAGCGGTGAATGAGCCAAAAGAAGCGGCTAATTTATTGGTTCCCAACGCTACGTGAGGAGGTAATCCTGAAGTTAATAATGTTGGAACCGTTAGCATGCCACCACCACCTGCGATAGCATCAATTAGCCCAGCAATAAAACCGACACTGCATAAGGTTATCCATAAACTGATGTCTAGGACAGGATCAATAACCATAGAAATTTTTGCCTTGAAAATTAGGCCGTTATTATACCACAGTGAAAGCTTGGTTTTCCCTACATTTATTCATCCACTTGCTCGATATTGACTAAGTTTCAAATCACTTAGTTTGAAACGATATATAAACAAACCAATTCATTTTGATTTTAGATGTGTCAACTAATTGTTTTTTTTAAGTTTTTAATTTTAACTTTAATGAGCTAAGTTTTGTTTTTTACATAAAGTGAATAATGACAACGCTATATACCGTTTTGTGTTGCTAAATAATCTAATCTTCTGTTGTGACGCTTAAAGCCAGAAAGAGCCTTAAAGTCAGAAGTGTGTATAGAACAGTATATTTTTACTCAGTTACAAAAATAAATGTCTCTGAATATGTAAAACTGTTTAATTATGTTTACGTTATTTGATTGGTTTTAAGTTATTGTATTTATTGGTTTTAATTTTTTTTGATTTTGCCGGCGTTTGCGGGTTTCTATAAGTTTTAGTCTTAGAGTTTTTTAAAAAATAATTTTTAGTATTAATACGAAAAATATTTACCCCTTTGTTTTTAAAGGTATTAATTGTTTATTTTGTGGTGGGCGAGGCGCAGTGTGTTGGTGTTTTATTGTTATCATCTTCATTGATAGCGTCATTTTGTTATCTTATTGTTTTTAACTGTTATTGTCCCGCTTTGTCGTTGCGTTTAGATCTTAACTGTGAATAATGTAATTAAAACGTAACTGTTTGTGTTGACCAATTAACAAGATTAAGTTTAATATCTTAGCCGACAGTTTGGGTCAATGACCAAAATAAATCACTAAACAAGGCAACATAGCCTTGAAATTAAAACACTAGAACCGCGAAAGTGGTCCAGGGAGTAAATCAATGTATCAAAGTAACAAGCTTACTAAAGCTGTTCGCTTAGCTCTTGTAGCTGGCGCAACAACAACCATCTTAGCTGCACCAAGTGCAATGGCATTTGCTGACGACGCAGCCGCAGAAGAAAAGGGTGTTGAACGTATCCAGGTAACTGGTTCACGTATTCGTCGTTCTGAATTAACTGCTGTAACACCTATCATCGAAATCGATGCTCAAGAGTTTGCAATCTCAGGTAACCTTAACATCGAGCAAAAACTTGCTGAATTACCTTCTACTTTACCTTCATTTGGCCCTAGTTCAAATAACCCAGGTGATGGTACTGCAACAGTCGATTTACGTGGTTTAGGTACTTCTCGTACTTTAGTTATGGTAAATGGCCGTCGTTGGGTTCCAGCGCGTCAAGATGGTGTTGTCGATCTAAACACAATCCCAGCTTCTTTAATTGAAAATGTTGAAATCATCACTGGTGGTGCTTCTGCTGTATACGGTTCAGATGCAATCGGTGGTGTTGTTAACTTCAAGTTAAAAGATGATTTTGAAGGTGTAGAAATTTCAACGTTATATGATGTAACGACTGAAGGCGACGCAGAAAAATTCAACCTTGATTTAACTATGGGTGGTAACTTTGCAGATGACCGCGGTAACGCAGTTCTTTATATCGGTTACTCAAAGCGTGAAGCTTTATTCCAAGGCGATCGTGATTTTGCTTCTGTTGCATTAACAGAAGGTGCTGATGAGTTAGTTGCAGGTGGTTCTTCTGGTATTCCAGGTACGCGTGTTTTTGGTGGTCCAACAATTAACATTGGTCCAAATGCAGGTTCAAGTCTAGGTCGTTTCAATCAAGATGGTTCAGGTGCAGCATTTACTGCAGCTGATCGTTTTAACTATGCACCTGATAACTTCTTACAGTTACCACAAGAGCGTTTGACTATGAGCGCGTTCTCTCATTTCTACATTAATGATGAGACTCGTATCTACAGTGAAATTTCTTTTATTCGTAACGAAGTACCACAAGAATTAGCACCAACACCAGCGTTTACTACAATTACAGTAAATCCGAATAGCGCATTCTTCGCTGCTGATGTTCAAGATGCAATGCTAAATGCTCAAGTAAATAATAATAATGGTACTCCAGATGATGCGTCAGATGATTTTCTTGAGTCAGCATTAAACGCAGATGGCACTTATGATATGTTTGTTGGTCGTCGTATGGTTGAAAATGGTTCACGCCAATCAATCGATACACGTGATGCAATGCGTCTTTTAGTCGGTGTTGATGGCTACTTTAATGACGATTGGTCATACGATGTTTACTACAGTCGTTCACAAATGGATCAATCAAACTTATTAAACAATGACGTTGCTGCTTCACGTTTCAAGCAAGCGTTGTTAGTTAACGATGCAGGCACAGAGTGTCAAGATACATCAAACGGTTGTGTTCCACTTAACATCTTTGGTGAAGGTAACATTACACAGGAAGCTGTCGGCTTTATTAATATCGGTGCGACTAACGTAACGTCACTTACTCAAGAAGTATTTATGGCAACAGTATCTGGTTCATTACCATTTACCTTCCCAGGTGCATCTGAGCCAGTAGGCCTTGTTTTTGGTTATGAAAAACGTCAAGACGAGTCTTCGTTCCGTCCAGATGAATTCTTATCTGGTGGTGATGTGTTAGGTTTTAATGCTGGTAAACCAACAATTGGTAAGTACTCTTCAGATGAGATATTCACAGAGTTCTCATTACCACTACTTAGCGGTAAGGATTTTGCTGAAGACTTAAGCCTTTGGGGTGCAGCACGTTTTGCTGATTACTCAAACATTGGTCAAGTTTCATCATTTGCTGCCGCATTAAACTGGGCTCCAACAGATTGGATTAGTACACGAGTAGGTCTCCAATCAGCGGTACGTGCGCCAAATGTTTCTGAATTATTTCTAGGTTCTGCTGCTGGTTTCCCAGGTGCATCAGATCCATGTTCTGTTGGTGGTTTCCAAGAAGGTATTACCGATAGAGCGCTTTGTGTAGCCTCAGGTGTTGCTGCTGACCAAGTTGGTGTGTTTACTCAAGCCAACTCGCAAATTGAAGGTGCTTTTGGTGGTAATTCAGAACTACAAGAAGAAACTTCAGATACCTTTACTGTTGGTCTTGTTGTGCAACCATTTGAAGGTTTAGATTTCACTATCGATTATTTCGATATTTCAATTGAAGATGCAATTTCATCATATGGTGTAAATAACATTCTTAATGTTTGTTACAACATTGCAAAAGATGCTTCACACGAAACTTGTAGCGCAATTACTCGTCGCGCTGATGGTAACGTTGATGTTGTTAGCTCATTAAATGCTAATATCTCTTCTATTGAAACTTCTGGTGTCGATTTCAACGTTACGTACAACACCGAGCTTGAATTTGGCTTCTTTGGTGGTGGTTCAGACTTAAATGTTCAGTTCCGTTCAACGTTCCTAGATACTGCTGATGTTGTACCAGTAGTTGGTTTACCAACTAAAAATGAGTGTGCTGGCTATTACGGTAACACTTGTGGTAACCCACAACCTGATTTCCAAGCTAACACACGTGTTAACTGGACTACAGGCGATTTAACATTGTCAGCATTAGTTCGTTATATTGGTAGCACTGAAGATGACCAGTTAATGACAGATAAAACGTTGTCAGCAAATGATTTAATTGTTTCTGAAATTGATGCAGCTATCTATGTTGATTTAAGTGCAAGCTACGTATTTAGCGAAAACTTAAACGTTAACTTTGGTGTTAAAAACGTATTTGACGAAGAGCCAACTGCTTTAGGTGATTCACAGCAACAAGCTAACACGTTCCCTGAAACATATGATGTTATTGGTCCACGTGTATTCTTAAGTGCTTCTTACACGTTTAATTAATCACTAATAAAACTATATTAATTTATAGCTTTATTAAGCATTAATTCATTGAAAAGTGACCAACCTATGTTGGTCACTTTTTTTTTACATAACGTTAAGCTAAACATGACAATAAGCAGTTAAAGTACTTGTCTTAACTAAATTTTACCTATAAATACTGAAACGGATTAACTATGCCTAATGTTAGCTCCGCCAATATAACAATAAAACTCCAACACCTTTTTTCCTTATTACAAAAAGGCGAAGCTAAAACGGTAATTAAAGAGTTAGATGCTCTGCTTACTCGTGCCGATAACAATGCCGGTAATAATGCCGATGTGATGCATTTGGCGGCAATGGCACATAAAGCAGATGGCTCACTTGATAAGGCTATTAGCTATTTTATTGAATCGAGTCGTATTAATAAAAACCAACCACAAGTTCATAACAATCTTGGTAATACTTATAAGCAAAATTTGAATGTAGTGTTAGCAGAAAAACACTATAAAATTGCCATTAGCTTAAACCCCCAATATCTTGATGCGTTAAAAAACCTCGGTTTACTTTACTTAAGTGAACAAAAGTATGCGCAAGCAAAATTAAGTTTTCAGCAAGTACTTTCCTTATCAAAAAATGATGTATCAGCACTAACATCGCTAGGAAATATCTATAAAGTAGAGCAAGATTTTCAACTAGCTATTAAGTTTTACAAGCAAGCACTTAGTGCTAATCCAAACTATATAAATGCTTGGCATAACCTAGGCGTTTCTCATCGCATGAATGGCGAGTTTTTATTGGCGCTAGAATGCTTTAAAAAAGCGCAAGTTATCGCGCCAAATTTAGCTGAACTCGATTTCAATGAAGCAAATACACAGTTTGATATGGGTAATTATCAGCAAGCAGAGCAAGCCTATTGGCGTGCATTACGCAAAGCGCCTGACAATTGCGAAGTACATGAAACACTCAACGAGTTTTATTGGCAAACAGGAAAAAAAAGCGAGTTTGGCAAAAGTTTCAAGTTGGCCATAGAACATCTGCCAAATAATTCGCTATTACGACAAGCCTATGCAGAAAGCTTATTGTCTGCCGGCAATCAAGAAAATGCAAAAATAGTGGTAGATGAGGCATTAAAGTTAGAAAAAACACCAGACTTACTGCACCTAAAGGGAAAGTTAGTCGCTTCAAGTGGTGATATCAAAGCCGCGATATCGCTTATTGAATCATCATTGCTGCAGCATTATAAGTTGTCGAATGCCTTAGATTTAATCGAGTTGCTGATTAGAAACTTCGACTATGAACAAGCGTTAGTTCAAATTAGTTATGCGGAGCAAATTGCGCCCAAAAATCAATTGTTAATAGCCTATAAAAGCACGTGTTGGCGGTTAACTCATGATGAACGATATCACTGGTTAATTGACTACCAAAAACATATTCAAACTTATGATATTCCCGTCCCTAAAGGTTATAGTTCAAGGGCTATGTTCCTAGATGAGTTACAAGGTGTTTTGCTGGCAATGCACCAAACAGAGCATGAGCCATTAAAACAAACATTAAGATTTGGTACTCAGACCCCAGGCCGACTTTTTTATAAGCCAATTAAGCAAATTGTTGAATTAAAAAATGCATTTGAAGCAGTGACACATGAATATATATCAGCACTTCCTGAAGATAATTCCCATCCTCTTCTCTCAAGAAAAACATCACAAGTGAGTTTTGCTGGTTCTTGGTCTGTTAAGCTAAAACCTAATGGTTTTCATGTTAATCATGTGCATCCAGAAGGGTGGTTAAGTTCATGTTTTTATATACATGTACCAAACTTTTCGAGCTATTCGCAAGCATCAGAACATGCAGGAGCAATAAAGTTTGGTGAAAGCTCAATGAATTTAAGTGCACGTGAAAAAATCTCCAGAATTGTCAAGCCTAAGCCGGGATTAGTTACTATATTTCCGTCTTATGTCTGGCATGGTACGTTCCCATTCAACGGTCCATCCGACGCATTTAGATTAACAGCACCATGCGATATCACGCCAATGGGAGAGTAAGATGAAACACAATGATGCTTGGTCATTATATTGGCAAGGAGGTCATCAAGAGAGTTGTATTGCAAATGATAGTACTGAAGATCAGTTTATTCTATCGGACATATGGCAGGAGTTTGCCGTAAGTTTAGCACATAATTCAGCCGTACTTGACCTTGCAACAGGAAATGGCAGCGTACCCCATAATTTATTATCCTTTAATGAACTACTGCAGATCACCGCGGTCGATCGCGCTGATATAAATCCACAGAAACATATTGAAAAAAACTCATTATTACAAAAAGTAATGTTTATGCCTAATATAGATATTACTCACCTGCCGTTCAATGAAAACACCTTCGATGCCATTACTAGTCAATTTGGCTTGGAGTATTCAGCACTTAACTTATCAACGAGTGAACTGATAAGAGTACTAAAACCGCAAGGCCATTTTTTGTTTATTATGCATCATAAAGATAGTGAAGTGGTTGTGCCTGCACGTGCTAAAGTTCAAGAATTTGAACTGCTTTTTGATAGTGGTATATTGGAAGGCTTTGAAGCATTTTTAAATGCAGGTATTAATTTACAACAACTTAATACCTTAGGAGAAAAAGTGCTTGCAGAGCATACCATGAGCAAAAGTGAAGCGATAACTGGTCAAATATTTGCGGCGATTGATAAGCTGATTCAAATGAAGGAGCAAGGAAAGGATATTGCTGAACTGATAAAAATATATACTACGATGAAATCGCGAATTATTGCCGAAATGTCACGGTTAAAACAATTAATATCTGCGTCATTGTCGAAAGTGGATGTAACGGCACTATGTAGTTCACTTGAGAGTATGGGCGTCAATGTTGTCTTCAGCACCATAGATTTACCTCAAGAGCGAGGGGTGCTTGGCTGGAAAATTAAAGGAACTAAGCTATGATTCAGCCAAATTTACTTCAACAAGTTGACCAAGCATTTGGCGAGCATAATAATCAATACGGCTTGAAGCTACTTAGAGCATATATTGCTGAAAACCCAAAAGATAATGAGCAGTTTTACCGATTAGCGGTGATTGAAGAACAAATAGGCCTTGCAGAAAATGCGGCTATTGCATATTTGCAATGTATAAAAAATGACCGCAGCTTTTTGAAGGCTTATCTTTACGCAGGCTATTTTTTTCAGCAACTTGGACAAATGGACAAAGCACTTGCTTTATATTCACTTGGTAATGATCAAGATGCTAGGTTGAGTTCATTACATCTAAACGCGGGCGTATCGTATGAAACTCGATTGAGATCTCACGCAGCAGATGTAGCGTTGAGAGAGCACTTTAGTCGTCTTCATTCGCTCAGTGTTAAAAATGGTCAAGGGAGTTCGAGAGTCGCTGCAGCTATATGGCCGCAAACACATCAAGACACGGTTCGTTATTTTACTGAGCAGCAACAGCCTCACCTTTTTTATATTCCTGAGCTAACAGCTAAGCCACTTTATAATAGTGCGAGCTTTGGTTGGTGTAATTTACTCGAACAAAGCTTTGATGAGCTAACGAGTGAGTTTTCTGAGCTAGTAAGCTTAATTAATGAAAGCGGCATGCCTTATTTGGATGCTAGTTATAAAGCTAAAGGTTTTAAATCCCTCGCAGGCTCAAAAAATTGGGCCGCGCTAAACTTTTATAAAGACGGCATTGAAAATCAACCATTGCTGTCGTTAATGCCTAAAACTGCAAAAATATTAGAGAAGCTACCTTTATATAAAATGGGCGATAATCCGTTTGAAGTGTTTTTTTCTTTATTAAAACCAGGTCAGCATATAACTCCGCACTTTGGCCAATCTAATCACAGTTTGACCGTACATTTACCTATCATAGTGCCTGAAGGGGGCTATTTAACGGTAGCGGGTCGAAAAGTAGTTTGGCAGAAAGGAAAAACCATTGTCTTTGATGACTCTTTCGAGCATGAAGCGATTAATCCGTCAAATGAAGATCGAGTCGTTCTAATATTCTCTATTTGGCATCCTGAACTATCGAAAGCAGAGCAGCAAGATATTTTATCCAGCTTTTCTGCTCGCGCTACTTGGTTAAATAATCGTTACTCAGCTTTAGGTTTAGATAACTCGCTATAAAGCTCTCTAAATATAGATAGCTCGTTTTCATAATGACGGGAAAAATTTTGTTTTGAGGTGTTAATCGGCTGCCTTACTTGTAGCTCACTAAAGGTAAAGCTATTAACGTGCTTAGCATGGAAGTTTAAATAATCATCATTCCAGGTTAAATGGCAAAAATCAAAAATGCGATTAGCTTCTTTTTCTGGCCCTGTGGTTAATTGGTTATAATCTACGTCAATCACTTGATTAGGAAAGCTATCGCGCCAAAAGTCCATTAACTTATTCGCATGAAAAATAGCATGCGCTATGTTTTTTAAGTTTGCCGCGTAATTATGATGTGGTGCAAAAGGTTGTGAGAAAATAGATAAAGCTAAATCTTCAGGCGTTCTTCTCATTTGAATGACTTTTACTTGCTCAAAAATTGATACTATAGCGCCGACATAGCGAAAATTATGTGGCATTTTATCTATTATTATTTCTGCATCGAGTGCAGTTTTAGTTACATATGAGTTAGCAAAACTTTGTCTGTTTTTTTGAAAAAACAGCTCCCAATTTATAGCTTTATTGTCTTTTTGAGCGTTGATTTTATTTTCAACGAATAACGCTAACGCTTCATTTTCGCCGCTACTTTTTGTTTTTGGATGTTGAGACAGTATACGATCCATTAATGTTGTACCTGAGCGTGGCATACCAACGATGAAAATGTTTTTTGCTGGCAAGGTCGCGTGGTTAAGCAAAGGCGAGGCATAAACCTGTTGTAGAAAGTTAATATGCTTTGTTTCATGAAGGTAATCATAAGAGATATTGTTTTCTCTTATGACATCTTCTTGTAGCTCGTTTGCTTTACTAAAACAACGAAACGCAAGCGAGTATCGCTCCAACTTTTCATAAGCCTTAGCTAGAATAAATAAATTTTGTTGAGTTTCATAATCATGGGTGGCGGGTTCGTCTATAAGGTGTGCTAAATTTTCAGCCGTCTGTTTGTGTTGTTTGCCTATTTCTTGTTTTGCGCCCCAAGCAACATAGCTAAAAGGGTTGAGCTTTAGAGCTGCGTCGGCTGCAATTAACGCTACATCATTGTTATTTTCAAACCGGCATACGCGTATTTCAATTTCATATCGAGTGAGGCTCACATCACCTAATAAAATAGCTTTATCGAGTTGAACTCTAGCTTGTGTAACATCTCGAGCAAGAATATATAAATCGGCGAATTTCAATAAATTTAAGCTATCAGGTTTGGCATTATTTAAATACTGCTTAAAAGCCATAATAGCCTTGTCGTACTGCCTTAGCTTTGCAAAGCATATTGAAAGATTTTTTTGTAGTTCTGATTGCTTTAAGCCAGAAGTACATAATTTTTGCCATGCTGCGATAGCTAAAGACCAATTTTCAATTTGCATATGGGCTTGAGCGACAATAAAAAGTGTCTGTGAATTATCTGTTTGTTGTTTAGACGCTATTTCAAGTGCTAAGGCGGGTTGTTTTAATGACAAGGCTAAATGAGCAAATGAATTTAGTATATAGACATCGTTTGGCAGGTGTGGTTTTATATTGCTAATTAATTTTATTGCCTGTTTGGCTTGATTTGCCGCTCTTAGGCACATCGAAAAATTGAGTGTGATATCTATAGCGAAAGGCTCTGCGGCTAAGGCGATGGTAAATAACTCTATCGCACGTTCGTATTGTTTATTCTGCGAGTATAAGGTTGCTAAACCATAAGTCGCGTCATTATTTTTATACTGGTCTAGTATCTTTATATAAGCTTGTTCAGCGACCTCGAAATTACCTTGCTGATGGGCTGTTTCCGCTTTTTTCAGATCTTGATTTGTAGTCATAATGATAAAATTTATTTGATGTAGGTCGCGTATGCAACTTACTATAATAGTTATTTGATATATGTATCGGATAATACAGTAAAATAACACGCTAATAAAATGTTAAGTAATAGAGATTAAGGCAACAATGAAATTAGAATTGAATAAATCTAAAAAGCTTGAAAAACTCAAAAATAGATATTTGGATAATGGTTATGTCAAGGTAGAAAATGCCTTGCTATCTGAGTGTGCTGAGGAGCTTTACCTTAATATAGCTAAGCAAGAAAAGTGGAATTTAGTTTTTAGAAATAAAGGGATTCATCAAGATTTTAATAGCATAGATGTTCAGGGGTGGGATAAGAAGCATAAAGATGATCTTATTGAGTTAATTCATAACCAAGCAAAAGAAAACTTTCAATACTTTTATGAAACGATTCCCGTCTACGATATTTACTATGATAACTTAATGCCTGGGCATTTTTTTAACGAAATTGTCGAGTTTCTGAATAATGAAGACACATTAAATTATTTTAGAGAAATACTCGCGGCGCCAGAAATTACCTTTTTGGATGCTCAAATTACCAGGTTTAAGGCCGGGCACTTTTTAAATCGACATAATGATGACGTTCAAGGAAAAAACAGGGTTGCTGCTTTTGTGATTAACTTATCTAAAGAATGGCGCACTGATTGGGGGGGAGCGCTGCATATACTTAATAATAAATTAGAAATTGAGCAAAGTTTTGTCCCGTCATTTAACGAAATAAATATATTTAAAGTTCCCGTAGACCATGTTGTTGGCTATGTATCTCCCTTTGCGAATGGCGAACGATTATCGATTACGGGCTGGCTTAGAAGCGGTAAAAATCCAAAAAAATTATAGGAAGAAGATGACTATTCAGATAAACGACATATTAAACATGTCGGAATTAAAAGATGAGTTTTTGAAAAATGGCATTGTTAGAGTTTTTGATTTTTTAGAGCAAACTAGCCTTGAAAAAATAAGCTTGTCGATGGAAAAAAACGTGAGTTACGTTAATGCATTTTTCTTGGAAGGTCAAAATAGAGAAGTAAGTGATGCTGAAATACAAAAGCTACCAGTGGTAACACAGCAGCAACTTTACAAAGATATTCATGAAGCAGCTTCACGGGGAACTGGTTTTTTGTACGGGCGATATAAAATAGATCAAGATTCTTTGTTGGATTTGAAAGATACGCTTCAATTACTTAATTCCGAGAGTATTTTGAAGCTAATCAACGAAATTACAGGATCGTGTGATTTGAAGTCTGCAGATGGCCAAGCAACAAGGTTTCGCAGAGGTGATTTTCTAACTCGACATATTGATAATGTTCCTGGAGAAACTCGCCGTATTGCTTATGTTTTAGGGTTAACACCTGCTTGGCATCCAGATTGGGGTGGACTTTTACAACTTTATGAAAGAGATGGAACACCAACAAAATCTTGGTCACCAGTTTTTAATTCACTGACGTTATTTGATGTCGATAAAGTGCACTCTGTGACTTCTATCGCGCCTTTCGCGTTAAAAAGTAGGTACTCAATAACAGGGTGGTTTAGAAGTTAAGCCCCCTCCATTAATACTGAAGCGAAAGTTTATATTTTAGTTATAAAGCCTATTAATGGCTTCGCTATGTGATTTTAGCAAAATCATTTGTGAAATTACGCTTTGGTAATAGAATGGAATATAGCTAAAATATTTGCATTTGGTTAATTAAAAACCAAATGAAGGGAATTAGTCTGCAATTGGCTAATAATATTTGACTTACTACGAAAGAGTTAGTAAAACATAGGTAGCATATATTTTTACAATTTAGAGGGACGTCTGTAATAAAGGTTAAATCACTAATATTCGTTATTAATTGAATGTTTTTGTTCAATTCACGTTACAAACAAGTTTATTTCGCTCTTTAGAACGAATTAGAAAGTCTTTTTAGTGTACCTAGTTGACAGTTAGGCTGTCGTCTGGGAATATTGCATGGTTTTATTCTAGAGAAATTAAAACTTAAAATGGCAGATTATTAAATTTGCGTTAACAAATACGCTTGTTATCAAAATTCAATAGCAATTGGTTGGGAACTATGTCCAAATTAAGCAAGAAAAGCCTTATCGCATCGACGATAATTGGCGCACTAGCATTTTCAGCAAGCAACTTCGCTTCTGCAGATGCATTAACAGAACTACAAAAAGCAGAAGCTCAGATTTTTAAAGCTTCAAGTAAATCACAAAGCAAAATCGATAATATTTACGAGCAAACTCAGGATTTATTAGCTGAATATCGTAATACGGTTGATGAAGGCGATGTATTAAGAGGCTATAACGATCACGTACAACTTATGGTTGACGATCAAAAAGCCAATATCAAATCATTAGAAAGTCAAATTGCTGGTATCGATAAAACCAAGCAAGGTGTCGTGCCGTTGATGTACAAAATGATTGATACCTTAGAAAAGTTTGTTGACCTTGATGTTCCTATGAACATTGATGCACGTAAAGAGCGTATTGCTGGTTTACGTGATGTAATGGGCGACTCAGATGTTTCAGTTTCTGAACAATTTCGTTTAGTACTTGAAGCATATGAAATAGAAGCTAATTACGGCACTGTATTCGGTGTGTATCAAGGTGAACTTGACTTAGGCGATCGTATGATCACAGCTGATTTCGTTCATATGGGACGTATTTCATTTGTTGCTCAATCTCTTGACATGAAAAATGCTTGGGTTTGGAACAATGATAAGCGTGCTTGGGATGCTTTAGGTGATGAATACTTGAAACCTGTGACCGATGCTGTTCGTATGGCTCGTAAGCAATTACCACTTGATTTAGCTAAACTACCAGTATTTGCAGCAGGAGCAAAATAATGAAAAAAGTTATTAATTTTGTATTATTTGCTGCTTCAATGTCAGTAGCGGCATCAGCATCAGCAAATCAATTAGATGACTTGTTAAAGCAAGTTAAAAATGATCGTATTTCTGAAGCTAAAATTGATAAAAAACGTGAAGCTGAATTCACTTCCGCTCGTGCAGATAAGCAAGCCTTATTAAACAAAGCGAAAAAAGAATTAGCGAATCAACAAGCACGTAATACACGTTTAACTAAAGAGTATGCTGATAACGAAATTACCTTAGCGCAAAAAGCTGTAGAGTTAAGCAACGCTCAAGGTACTTTAGGTGAAATGTTCGGCGTAAGTCGTGCAGCAGCAGCTAACGCTTACGGTTCAATTGCAACATCAATTGTTTCAGCAGAATATCCAGGTCGTGGTGAAGTGTTAGATGCCATTGCTAATTCTAAAGAAATCCCGCAACTTGAACAACTTGAAGAGTTATGGTTTGCTTTACAAACTGAAATGACTCAATCAGGTGAAGTTTCTAAGTTTACTACGGAAGTTACTAACTTAGATGGTTCTAAATCAACTGAATCAGTAGTTCGTGTTGGTACGTTTAACTTAGTATCTGAAAACGGTTACTTAAACTACAACGACGAAGTTGGTCAAGTTCAGCCTCTAGCTAAGCAACCTGCTGGTTATATTGCTGGTGCAGCATCTTCTTTCTTTGGCGAAACTTCTGGTTATGCTCCTTTATATGTCGATCCATCTCGTGGTGCTATCTTAACGCTTGAAACGCGTAAGAAAACATTGATGGAATTTTATCATGAAGGTAAAGAAGTAGGCTATGCCATCACAGTCCTTCTTGTTATTGGTCTTCTTATTGCTCTAGAACGTATGATTGTTCTTGGTAGCATGAGTTCTAAAATCAATGCTCAAACGAAGAACCTTGATCAACCGAACGAGAATAACCCTCTTGGTCGCTTATTAAAAGTTTACTTCGACAACAAGACTGTTGACGCTGAAACACTTGAACTTAAACTTGATGAAGCTATTTTACGCGAAACACCAAAAGTGGACCGCGGTATTAACTTAATCAAAATGTTCGCTGCAATTGCACCATTAATGGGTCTATTAGGTACAGTAATCGGTATGATTATGACCTTCCAAACGATTACATTATTTGGTACAGGTGACCCGAAAATTATGGCGGGTAACATCTCTCTTGCACTCGTAACAACTGCATTAGGTTTGATTTGTGCATTACCACTTATCTTAATCCACAGTGTTGTTGCTGGTAAGAGCAAATCTGTACTACAAAAATTAGACGAGCAAAGCGCTGGCTTAATCGCTGCGATTGCCGAGAAGGAGTCTAAATAATGTTATTCCTGATAGAGCTTTGGGAATCTGTCAGGAGTTTTATAGCGACTGGCGGTAACGTACTTTACGTTGTTGCCTTCGCTCTCTTATTGATGTGGATAATGATGATAGAACGCTACTGGTTCTTATCTAAAGTTTATCCAAAGATGAAAGACGATATTGTCGGACGTTGGGATGCGAGAGAAGACACAACTTCTTGGTATGCACATCGAATTAGAGATACTTGGATCTCCGAAGCGACAGAACTACTAGAGCAACGTATGCTCACAATTAGAACCTTGGTGGCAATGTGTCCACTAATTGGTTTACTTGGTACCGTAACCGGCATGATCGGTGTGTTTGAAGTAATGGCACAACAAGGTACTGGTAATCCGCGTCTGATGGCGTCTGGTATATCAATGGCAACAATTCCGACAATGGCGGGTATGGTTGCTGCATTATCAGGTGTGTTTTTCAGTTCAAGGTTAGACGCTAAAGTTAAACTAGCAAAGGCTAAACTGGTTGACAGTTTACCTCATCACTAGAGAGATATTCGAATGGCACGTAAACGTATTCGTGAAGACGAAGAAGCAGCAATAGATATGACGCCGATGCTCGACATCGTATTCATAATGTTGATTTTCTTTATCGTTACTACTTCTTTTGTAAAAGAAGCTGGTATTGAAGTTAATAAACCAAAAGCAGCAAATCAATCTAAACAAAAGTCAGCCAATATCTTTATTGCAGTTAAAGATAACGGTGAAATTTGGCTAGATAAACGTCGTGTAGATGTTGAACGCGTTGCCGCTAACATTGAAAAATTATTAGCTGAGCAACCAACTGATGTTGTAATCATTCAAGCTGACAAAGACGCAAAACATGGCGTTGTTGTTAAAGTAATGGATGCAATCAAAGAAGCGGGCATAGACAGAATTTCTATCGCTGCAGCTAAGGGGTAGTCTATGGTTCGCTTTTTAGTATCTATACTACTAGGCGCGGCAGTAACATTTGCATTGTTTGCTTTTATGGCATTTCTTGTTTCTAGCGGTGATAGAACCAAGGAAGAAGCCTTAGAAAATATCATTGTGGAAGTTAACACCACGCCACCTAAGTCAGCAGCTGAACGCCGTCAACGTGTTCCGCCGCCGCCGCCGCCGCCGCCTAAAACGCCGCCTAAGCCACAGGCTCCTGAGCCTGAGACTAACAACGATACAGGTGGCTTAACGTTCAATATGCCTGGTGTACAGTTAGCTGGAGCAAACGCAGGTATTTCGGCACCTGGTGCTGGTTTTGGCCGAGATGGTGATGCAACACCGATTGTGCGTATCGAGCCTAAGTACCCGATACAAGCAGCTCGTGATGGTAAAGAAGGATGGGTAACACTATCATTTACTATCAACGAAATTGGTGGTGTTGAAGACGTTGAGGTTGTAGAAGCAGAGCCTAAACGCATTTTTGACAAAGAAGCTAGGCGTGCATTACGTAAGTGGAAGTACAAGCCAAAAGTTGTTGATGGTAAAGCCATGAGACAACCGGGTCTAACTGTACGACTTGACTTTAAAATGGACGGAGGGAATTAGTAATGAATAAGATATTTTCATCTTTACTGTTAATTGTTTCAGTTGTTCTAATTCAGTTGCCAATTGCTGCAGAAGTCTCTGCAGCTAGCGCTGAAAAGTCTGAAAAACCAGAGCGTAAAACACAGCTAGTTGGACCTGCGGTAGGTAAAAAAGTAGGTAAGGCTTTCGAGCTTTATTCTGCTGATGATATTCCAGGTGCTCTTGTATTACTTTTGGATATCGAAGCGAATAAAGTTTATGACAGAGCCTACGTAGATCGCTTTATTGCCGTTATGTATGCAACGTTAGGAAATGAAGAAGCCAAAGCTATTGAGTATTTAAAAGCTGCGGTTAAGCCTGATGTTTTAAATGAAGCTGATCATGGCGGGTCAATTAAATTATTAGCTGATCTTCAAATGCAAACAAAGGCTTATGAAGAAGCACTTGTTAGTTATAAAGCTTGGATGGATTTTACTGGCGAATCAGACGGTGATACTTGGACTAAAATAGCAAATGCGTATTATGCATTGAAACAATTAGATAAAATGATTGTTCCAGCAGATAATGCCATTGCAGCTTATGGTGACAAGCAAAACAAAAACCCATATATCTTGAAGCTTACTTCGTATTACGAAACTAAAAAGTATCAAGATGCGGTTAAAACGTTAGAAACTGTCATTCAAATTTTTCCGGAAGATAAAACTTGGTGGACTCAATTAGGCATGTTTTACTTGCTAGTTGAGGATTATAAGAAAGGCCTAGAAACATTAGATCTTGCTTATAAACAAGGTTACCTTGTGAAAGAGTCTGAAATTAAAACGCTTGCAAGTTTATACTCTCAAAATGGTGTGCCTTATAAAGCAGCTTTGCTATTAGAAAAGCATATTGATTCAGGTTTAGTGAAACGTGATGATAAAAACTTGTCTTCACTAGCTAACGCTTGGCATGCTGCTCAGCATATTGATAAAGCTGCGAAGTATTATGGTGAGCTAGCTAAAATGACCAACCTTGCCAAGCATTATAGCAAGCAAGGTATGTTGTTAAAGCAAAGTGAACAATTTAAGCCAGCTATCGTTGCCTTGAATAAAGCTTTGGAGCTTGGTGTTGAAAATGAAGGACGACTGCATATGAGTATTGCAGAATCGCACTTTTATTTGGAACAGTATAAACAAGCTTATAAGGCTATTAATTTAGCGATGAAAGATCCTAAAACCCGCAAGTCTGCAAAGGGTTGGGTAGGCTTTATTAAAGATACAGCGCAACGTAAGAATGTTTCTATCTAACGTTTCTCTATATAGTTAGTAAAATTTAGTAATAAAAACCAGCCAATTAGGCTGGTTTTTTTATGTTCTATTTTGTAGTTATACCTGCTGATTCGATAGTTATAAACGTAAATTACCGCTAAATCCATCTGCTAGCTTTAATGAGGATTAAAGTCTGAACAGAAAAAAACTGTCAATTAGAATGTTGGTATCTTGTTACCCAGTAGGTTGTTTGTAATAAAAATTACTCTCCTTATTAACCTATTATAGATTTGATCGAGTAGGTTAATACCTTGATCTAGATCAAATAAAGCTATCCATAATCGCCTTTTTAGACTACAATCCGCGCCGTTTAATCAATGTCTAGGATTTATCATGTCAGAAGAAAATTTCAAAGATAGCTCATCAAAGCGCCACTTATTCGTTGGAATACTTGTGATGTTTGCCGCACCTTTATTGCCAATGCTAGCTGGCTGGTTTACCGTTCTTGCCAATTAAATTTCAACTTGTTTAGTGATAAAATGCAAATACTTGTAGTTGACGATAAACAAGCAATATTGAATAGTCTTGAAAAATTGCTTTCCTCCCAAGGCTATTTTGTCGATTTAGCTATTCACGGATTAGCTGCATCTGAAAAGTTACAAAATAAGCATTATGATTTACTTATTATTGATCATTTAATGCCTATTATGAATGGCATTCAGTTAACTAAGCACGTGCGACAAGGCGCAGTTTTTGCAAACACTCCGATTATTTTTATGACAACTCAGGGGCATAGTGCAGTGAAGTCACTCTGTAATATTGATTTATTTACGGCGGTAATCGATAAGCCGATAGATGAGCAAAACTTAGTTAAATTGATAAATAAACTACTATCGCCAAATACTCTCTACCAGTTACTATAATTTTTCAGTGAATTGCTTTATTCTGTAGCTAAAATTATTTTTGACTTATAGAACATGACTGAAACACAAATTCAAACACTTAAATCCGCAATTCACACCATTCCAAATTATCCAAAAACCGGCATTATGTTTAGAGATGTAACCGGTATATTAGATGATGCTGAAGCCTTCAAACTCACTATAGACATTTTAGCTGATAAATTTAAAGATGGCGGCTTCACAAAAATTGTCGGTACAGAAGCGCGTGGGTTTCTATTTGGTGCACCATTAGCATTGGCCATGGGACTTGGATTTGTTCCCGTGCGTAAGCCAGGAAAGTTACCAAGAGCAACTTACGCACAAGATTATCAATTAGAATATGGTAATGACACCTTAGAAATTCATCAAGACGCCTTAACAAAAGATGATAACGTATTAATTATTGATGATTTACTCGCTACTGGTGGTACCATCGAAGCAACAACTAAATTAATAAAACGTTTAGGTGCTAAGGTAACAGATGCTGCATTTGTTATTTCTTTGCCAGACCTAGGCGGTGAAAATAAACTCGAAAGCATGGGGTTATCTGTGTTTTCTTTATTACAATATGCTGGTGATTAAGGCTGAATAATGAGTTATCAGGTTTTAGCAAGAAAATGGCGTCCTAAGTCCTTTAATGAATTAATGGGCCAAGAGCATGTTGTTACCGTATTAGTTAATGCGTTAACGCAGCAAAGGTTGCATCATGCCTATTTATTTACTGGAACTCGCGGTGTGGGGAAAACAACCATTGCCCGAATTTTTGCTAAAAGCCTTAACTGTGAATTAGGTGTTACAGCAACACCCTGTGGAACATGTGATGCATGTATCGATATAGATCAGGGTAAATTTGTTGATTTACTTGAGATTGATGCCGCTTCTCGTACTAAAGTAGACGATACTCGCGAAATATTGGATAACGTACAATATGCTCCAACACGTGGTCGATATAAAGTCTACTTGATCGACGAAGTGCATATGTTATCTCGAAGCAGTTTCAATGCCTTATTAAAAACTCTTGAAGAACCACCTGAGCACGTTAAGTTTATTTTGGCGACAACAGATCCTCAAAAACTGCCGGTAACGGTATTATCTCGCTGCTTACAGTTTCATCTCAAGGCACTAACGATAAAACAAATTAGCGATAAGATTAGCGAGATTTTGTTAAAAGAAGCAGTGTCATTTGACGATGAGGCCATTGCACTTTTAGCAAAAGCAGCACGCGGTAGCATGCGAGACTGTTTAAGTTTGACTGATCAAAGTATCGCGCAAGGCAACGGAAATATTTCTCGGGCTGATGTTCAGCAAATGTTGGGCGGCGTTGATCGTGATTGGGTTTTCAAAATTTTAATTGCGTTATTAAAGCAAGATTCATCAGCACTAATGCAACTGTCGCTGAGTATTGCTTCATATGCACCGAGTTATAGCCGGTTATCAGCAGAACTCATTCAGTTATTACACCAAGTGGCTATGGCACAGGTGGTAGAGACTAACTTTGGTTTACCTACAGAACATCAACAGATGCTCAGTCGTTTTTGCCAATTAATGTCACCTGAAGATGTACAACTCTATTATCAAATTGTTTTAGCCGCTAGAAAAGATTTGCCTTATGCCGACGATGAGCAAGCGGCATTTGATATGATGTTATTACGCTTGTTAGCATTTAAGCCTGTCACTAATAGTACTCATTTATCGCAAGATATATCCGCAGAATCGAATGAATTGATAAGTAAAGAGCTTGATTTGCTGGCTGAACCTGAGCTATTACCTGCAGCGCATCGCGATTTGGCGACAGCGTCAAATAACGATATAGTGCTATCAATAGCGGATCAGAAAAATTCAGGAAATCCTCCTGTCTCAGCTAATGATGAGCAAAGCGAGGCTAATACTAGTGTTGAAAAAATTGATAGTGCGCGAGATCAAGCAAACGTAGATGGTGACATATCAATACCTCTCGTAGGCGCTGCTATCGCCCCTGAAGTTGACAGTGATACTCACTCAGCCTTAACTGAAGAAATGTTAGCAATTGAGCATCAGGCGAATTCACTGGTTGAGTTTGCCCCTGAGATTAGTCAAGCACATAATGATGACGAAGCAGAACAACTTGCGGCCGAAAATTTTGAAAAAGCTAAACTTGATGTGACAAAGAATGAAGCGTCTGAACTGAAACAAGAAAAAGTGCAAGAAGGGACGTTTGTCTCACCGGTTGCCGCAGCGATAGCGACTCGAAATATGTTGAGAAGCCGAAAAAAATCGCTGGAGGAAGGTGGAAAAAAGTCTAATGACGCGATTGTGCGTCCAACACTAGGCAGCACTAGCAGCGATGAAATAAACAAAGATAATATTGCAGCAGAAAAAGTTGATTCGGTAAGCTTGACTGAAATGCCATCACAACCTTACTGTGAAGAATTTATTGATCCCGCTACCATAAAGTTGGCGAATCAGGTCGATAAGTGGGCACATATGATCGACAGCATGTCTTTGATTGCACGTCTGAGACAGTTAGCCATTCATGCTACAATAGACGAAACTTCTACCGATGATGTGTTAATTTTACAATTAGATCAATCAATCAGACATTTAAATAGTGATGCAGCACATAAGCAATTAGAAACACGAATTTCTGAGTATTTACAGCGCAAAGTAACAGTAGAACTAAATATTGTAGAAAAAACCATCTCAGATCCTTTTCAAATTCAATCAGATATTAATGCTAAGCGTTATGAATATGCAAAGCAGGTATTAGCTGAAGATGAAATTATTATTGCCTTGCAAGAGCAATTTCAAGCTGAACTCGATCAAGAAACTATTGTAGCGCGTTAATTGCTACTTGAACTTTTAGCCGTTAAGCACTATCTTTGGCGGCATATTACTTTTGGAGTGAAAAATTATGATGAAAGGTGGCATGGGCAACTTAATGAAGCAAGCCCAACAAATGC